>JGI10216J12902_100433891_pt1 | contig 66887 bp, 104 predicted proteins | sample KanNatreferecore_FD_12902 | JGI IMG/M metagenome (IMG submission 12902)
GGCAAGGGGGTGAGGATAAAGGAGGAGTGGTTAGCGGGATGGTTGGAAAGAAGAACCGTAAAAGCAAAAAAGTAAGGTTATGAAAGTAATCTGTGTCATCTCATTCGATAAGGTACGGGCCGAAGCCGAAGCGCATGGTTGCCCTGTACCGGAAGTTGGTAGTGAATATATTGTTATTGCAACCAATGGCGAAGAGCCGGATTTATATTATCAGTTCGTTGGCTTTCCGGATGATTGCGAGTATGCGGCCTATGCCTTTTCAACCCTCCCCGAAGCCACAGCCGATGAAATGCAGGAAGAAACAAGAGAGGCGATATTAGTTTAACCCTTTAATCCGCACTATGAACTTAACTAAAGAAGAGGCTTTGGCCGCGATAGAACGATTTAATAACTGGCAAAAAGAACAACATGGAAAATAAAGACAGGCCGATTTACCCTTGTATGATGCAACAAATCGGCGATCATGAATTTCGGCTATCAATGCCAAAGGATGACCCCAGGTGGCATATGCCGATGGCTGGACTAACAAAGCGCGAATACTTCGCAGCAATGGCCTTGCAGGGCAAGCTATCTCAACAGCCTTCGGGCTTCTATTCTGTTGTTGATGCGCAAGCGGTAGCAATGGACGCCGTTAAACTTGCCGATGCTTTATTAGCCGAACTCGAAAAAACACAGCCATGAACCAACTCATCTACGAAATCCCGGACAAATACTTTAAAGGCTACCGTGTAACCGTACCCTTCAGGGCAATGGTGAAGTATGAGGTAGTTAACGGTAAGGTTGTGCTGCGCGACATTCAAATGAGCGCCCTTTGTCTAACAGTGATCAGCAACACGGCTGGTCTGGTTGATCATATCCAGCGGGACATAATCGAGGCAGACAAGGCAAGAGTGAGGGAGCGCAACAGCGACCTGCCGCCGGTGATGAGAACCCTGGTAAACAATTTTTCATCTGCAATAAAATAACCATGAAACAGACAAAGCATTTACACTTTCATCCACCGGTTGAAGAATGGCAGAAAGGATACTACACCATCAACCAGGGATCGAAATGGTTTGCAAAGCGCAAGGCGAGATCGAAGCTACAGAAGCAGTCACGCAAGGCAAACCGCAGTTAAAATAATTTTAGTCAGATATAAACCCTGATCATGGACATCAATTTACAAATAGAATGCAAGAACGTAGCAATTGTTGCTAAAACATACAAAACCGTAGCGGTTGAAATAGAGTATGCTGATATGGAAAACGTCTTGGATAATTTCACTCTCAAACAGATTGTTGATAATTATGGCACTGGTGTATTGCTGGATCAGATTGGAATCGAGGAATGTAAAAGGTATTTCGATCTGGTAGAAGATTCTGAAAAATAATTTTAGTAGCAAAGGTCCCCCTCGCAGCGGGTAATGGCTGAGGCCCGCTGCTTTTTTAAATCACAACAATGAAAAAAGACAGCATTGAATATCTGGTTGCAGAGATCGATAAGTGGTCAAAGGAATATGAATTCCAGTTTCAGTTTTGGGGTTCTGGCAATAACAGTGTTTTCATTTGCAAAGGTCATGTAGAGCTTATCAGCTTCGGTTGCGAAGATACCGTGAAAGATATTCTGAAAACAGCCGTTGACTGGGTGCACTCAAAAAACCGAAAAGGCACTAAGCCAACGGAACAGATTCGCCGGTGCATGGAGTGCGGGACGGCAATTGCTAAAGGCAATGATCTATGTGGTGAATGCGCGTGTGAAGATGACGGGGAAATATAAACTTTTAACACTACATGGGCCACCGGGTAAAGCCGCATCCCCCATGTTCGTAGGCTTGACCTACGGGGGCATCATGAATATTCTGCTGAGTAATGATGCTGGAAGGTGCGCAGATAGGTAACGGGTAGCAGCCGAATAAAAGCTACCCACTTTTTAATCTCAAATCCACCCTTATGATACTCTATTACCTGACTTACGGAAGCCCTATAATCGCCCTGTTCATTGTTGCTATGGTCCTTATTGTGAAGGTGACAATGGATGATAGAAAAAGATGGAAACAAATAAACAACAACTAAAATCTGGTCATGCAAATCCTAATCACCAAGATAAGTAGACGTGACACGATCTGGTGCGCCTCTGTTTACCAGGGCGATAAATGCAAGTTCAGCGCATGTAGTACCAGATTTGGTTTTGTATTCAGATGTATTCTAACCTTTTATTATAACAAATTATGTACCGGTTGAAAGGAATTATCAGTTGTTTATTGGACTTATTTATTCAGGTCTTTATAAGCGCGGCAGAAATGTTTACTAAAGATGAGCCACTGGATGAACACGAAGAAAAGATATCATCATGATATTAATAACAAAACTCTTTATTGGCTGCTACATGAACAGCAGGTATAAGGCAGCGGACAAAGCATTGGAACAATTAAAATAATGTATATGGCAAAGAAACTCGAACTATATCACAAAACCGTTGACATTCTCTTTCAGGCTTATTTCAATGATACATTGAGACATGGCAATTGTTATGCTTGCGCTGTAGGTAACATGATTGCAGCCAATGGAGGGTACAAATTTGAAACAGACGCAAACGCAGAAGACCCCGGCCTTAGTATTTATTGGAAAGGATTTTCACCCTATAGCAGCGATTCGAAGGACCCGGTTTGGCCTGCATGGTTAGAGTATGTTCGCGAGGTTAATTATTATCGTGATGATGAGGAGGCTGCAAAGGAGGAGGTTAGACTAACCGGATACTCGAGAAATGAATTAATGCTAATCGAACACGCATTCGAAAACGCCGTTTACGGCAATTCTTATGAAGACTACATGTTCAACGGCCTCGTTGCTGTTCTTGAAGTTCTGAAGCAGATACACGAAATAGAGGACAACGAACCCCATGTTACACGGTTCAGAAATCACTATAACACTAAGGTTTTCTAGGATAAGGTTTTATGGTTGGAATTAACCACCCCCGGTTCCTTTCAAGGATGCCGGGTTCATTTAAAAAAAGTTATTTACATAATTGCTATTGGTGAGTGCTTGTTGCAAGGTGTACAATTGCGGCGCGGCGCTTCAAAAAAGTCGGTTAATCAGGCCGGTTAAATGACGTAACGATTCAGCTCATCAATAGCATACTTCTCCCGGGTTTAGGATTAGGGGTATAGCCGGTCCGCGTGGGCGGCGGCTTTTTTAAAACAGTGTTTAGTTTATGCTAAAACAATTATATGAGTTTGACGGCGAATTATATACTTGCTAATACTACCGGTGATCCTGAAATGCGCAAGCATCTATGTAAGTCATATATCCGTTTGGCAGCAGTTGAATTTATTAAAAAGCGTGGACACTGGCCAACAAAGGAGAATGCGCAAGAGGTATATAATATATATGAAAGCCAGTGGCGCGATCATTATATCGACAAGCCGAATCGCACCGAAAGGAACAGGGTGGTAGGGCGCCCCATATGGCAATACGGGTGCTCCATTAAAATAGATGTGTACGCCAGTATGTGCCGATTCATGGAGTTTAAATATACCGTCCATATTACTAATCAGCATGGCAATACCTATCCAGAAAAGAATTGTGCAAAGATATTGGAAGAAATGAAAATTGAATTCATGGAGGCGCACATTATGGAGAACGGGTTATTTGATCAGTGGAAAACCTTCGCGCTCAGTAATCGTAGTAAGTTCCATTATCACAAAGGTTCTTATTCCGATTTCGGTCACTTAGCTTACAACGGTGTGACCGATGATTTATAAAAACTATCACAATGAACCGCAGCAAAAAAGATATCGAGGAATTTATACTGATCAACCACATGTACTACACCGCCCAGGAACTAGCGGATGAGCTTGACATATCGGTTCCTACGGTATCGGTTTACACAGCTCGGTTAAAAGTGAGGCCAATCACAGCTAAAGAACAGGCTGTCGAGTTCATTAAAAAGCACAAGGATTGGAGTGTTGAGGATTTGGCCGCATACCTGGATTATCATCCGCAATACGTGCTGGAGATATTGAAGAAGAACGGACTTTATGTGAAGAAGGCGCCTCAACCATTTGGACCTGAACCAAAGAAGAAAAAGACCGTGAGAGTAAGAAGTGTATTCAACCAGACACATAGCCCGTTCCGGTTTGCCGATGACCTCCGGGGTATCCGGGCAACGAAGGAGCCGCAGACATTATATATGGAAATAGTAAGATTATAAAACAAATCAACAAATAGCCATGACAAAAAATAATTCAACAAGCATGAAAACGGTGGTGGAAACTTATATCATCGAAGAAACACAGGAACTCATTTACGATAATGAGAAGCTGGACCAATGGAATGCGCACGTTGCTGCACTTGGATTGGAAGGTCAAGCAAAAATCCAAGTAAAGGATAAATCCCCCATTCCTTTCCTGCATATGAAAGCCTCCCTTGTAAATGTATTTACCCAATTATGCCCGCGTCATGTCGAAATAAAGGACTACGATAAAACACCAATACCGGTAGAGATATTGGATTTGGCTGCCTTGTCCGTTAAGGAATGCTATTTCAATAAAATTCAGATATGGTATGACGACGCCACGCCCGACCCAGCTTGTATCGGAGTACTGGGTGAATGGTATGCATACGGTAAAGGATGGCAAGAAATTGGCAAATGGGCAACCAAAGAAGAAATGCAGTCCGCGAAAAGCACCTATACTGGGGTGTGGCAATCCGAAGGTTTCCGCGAAACGGCATACTATCTTGTAGGACGGTGGGCTGATGTTAAAATGTCGCTTGAACAATTAACGAAAAAGGCCCGTGCATTATTCATGGCATCGGAAAAGTCTTCTATTGATCAGCGTATCCGTGATGAGAAAAGAAAACTGGAAGACCTTGAACATGATGCTGATCGGAAATTTGGTATTGAAGGTGACATTAATGTACCATTAAATAACCTGCCATTCTAATGACCCTCACCCACACCATAACCACCGCAACAACAGACCTGACTATCCAGGTTGAGTACGACAGCCAGACCGATACGGTTGAGCGGATAAAGAAGGTATTCATGAACGGAACGAACGTAACCGGCATGATGGTAATGAATTTCGAGAATGATCTGAATAAAATTGTTGATACCGTGGAGTGGCGGGATATCTGTAACCAGGAAAAAATGACAGCATGACAACCATAATAAAAAACGGTAGCAAGAATTACCAGATAGACACGGTATCCAACCGGATAACCATGCTGGATGCGCGGTTTTACCAAACACCATCAGGAATATTTGTTCCATCGGTCACTACAATATTAGAGGCTTTTCCAAAATCATCACAGTTCTACGACTGGTTAAAAAAGAACGGGGAGGATAGCGATGAGATCAGGGATGAAGCAGGTCGCCGGGGTAGTGTCGTACATGACCTCACCGAGCGGTATGATAACGGCGAAGAGGTAAGCCTGATGGATGAACAGGGGTACATTGACTTCAAAATGTTTGAATGGAACTGCTTTGAAAAATATGTGGAGTTCCGCAACCGCTATGAGGTAGAGATCCATGGTATTGAGTGCAATATGGTAAGTGAGACCCTAGGCATGGCCGGAACCATGGACCGGGATATGACTATCAAAATTAAAGGTAAGCGGTACCTGGTGGACATAAAGACCTCCAATAACATATGGGATGAATACTGGCTGCAGCTGGTGGCCTATCAGAAAATAGCGGAGGACCTGGACGGCGCCAACCGGTTCGATGGACGGGCTATTCTTTGGCTGAATGCCAAGACAAAGACCGATGGTAAAAAAGATGCGATCCAGGGTAGGGGCTGGCAATTGATCATTGATGAGGATGATCCGGAGGAGCAATGGCAGGTTTTTCTTGCCACACAAAAATTATGGAAGGCGAAGAACGGTGCCATGCAGCCACGGCAGGTATCGTACAGCCTTACCCATGCGGTAAAAAAGACTTCTGCTGAATGGGTATCTGAATTATATCCTGCTAATAATTTGACAATCCTCGATCCTGATGGATGGGATCGGTCGAACTATGGTTTTTCTTTCAATGAGGAGAAAATCACCAAAAGTGAGTTTCACCATCGGCTACTTAAATCCACTTGTTTAATAATACAATAAAACATACAACTATGGGCGCAATCACACAATCAAATGCCATCTATCTGACAATTTCCAATGGCCAGATCTGTAAGAAGGTCATTAAGCCGACAGCAACCTCCAAGGAACGTGTTAACAAAAACGGTGCTACTGTTCACGAAGAGCATTACAAAGGTTGGAAAGGGCGCATTACCGGTATAGCCGTTCGGGATCACAAAGATTATGGGAAACATTGGAACGTAACCATTACCGATGAGGATGGCGATGCTATCCTGCAAATGAATTACAGCAGCGGATACAGTGCTGCTTTTCTGAAAATATTGCCCAATATTGATCTCAATAGTGAGGTGAATATTGTTCCCGATATGCGGGTAGAGGGTGATAAAAAGAAGACCACATTGTTTATTACCCAGCATGGTAAGCCGGTTAAATGGTATTATACTAAAGATAATCCCAATGGATTGCCGCCGCTGAACAAGATCAGGGTAAAGGGTGAGGATACATGGGATGATTCGGACTGTATGGAGTACCTGGAAAAAATGGTGAACGAAACCATCGTGCCTAAACTCAGCAAGCAGGGAGTAGCCGTTAAGGCGGAGGTCCCTGCCGGTATCGAGGAGGATAAGGACGAAACAGAGGAATTGCCGTTCTAATGATTACCGTTGAATTTAAGAAGCAGGTTGTAGAGTTTCTGTCCGCTGAACTGGATTATGAATTTGAATACATACAACCCTACCACATTAGGCTGACCCATCCAGATAAACGACGGCTGGATTACTTTCCGAAGTCCGGCCGCGCTACCTGGGTGGGTAGTCAAAAGTGGTTCGTGATAAATGACATTGAGGATTTTATTATAAAAACCTTTCAACTGGCCCCTGAGTAATGATTACAAGGACTAATGTATATCAGATCAGTTATATGTTGATACCAGCCTTAAGGAGGAAAGGTGCTAAACGCGCACCACTACAGCTTGCATCAGTAGAAAAGGTATTGACATTGATATCCGGTCATTTTAACGTGTCTGAAAAGGAATTAAAATCAAAAAAACATTACCGGGCAATTGCCTATCCGCGTCAGGTAGCTATGTATCTCATTTATAAATATTGTATCCATTCACTGGCGGAAGTCGGAAGACAATTGAATAGGCATCACACTACTGTTATTCATGCACAGGAAACAATAAATGATTTAATGCAGTATGATCCTGTTATTAAAAATGAAGTTGAGCGACTTGAATTATTGGTAATGAAAGAAACGGCTATATGATCCTCCGCGACTACCAGGAATCCATCTCTACCGATGCAGCAAAAATGCTGGAATGGTTGAAAATATGTTATCTGTCCATGGAAGTCCGGACTGGAAAAACTACTACGGCGCTTGCAGCGGCAGAAAAGTATGGAGCAAAATCTGTGTTATTCCTGACGAAGAAAAAAGCGATCAGCAGTATAACATCGGACTACGATAAGCTTGGGCCTGCTTTTAATTTGATCTGCACGAACTACGAGCAGGTGGATAATTTGAGTCCGGATTATACTTTCGACCTGGTTATCTGTGATGAGGCGCATGGTTTAGGGCAATTTCCCACGCCGGCCGAACGGACGAAGGAATTGCGTAAGGTGTGTGTCGATAAGCCGATCATCTACCTGTCAGGAACACCCACACCAGAGAGCTATAGCCAACTGTACCACCAGTTCTGGATCAGTTCCTATAGCCCATTTAAAGAGTGGCCATCATTTTACAAATGGGCAGCCGAGTTCGTGGATAAGAAAACAAAGTACTTCTATAACCGGCAGATCAATGATTGGTCCTGCGCTAAGAAGGAGAAGATTGATGAACTAACAAAACATTTATTCATCAGCTATACGCAGGAGGAAGCCGGGTTTGAGCAACCGGTAGTAGAAGAAGTGATTAAAGTCCGGATGATGGAGAGCACATATAAATTGGCTGACTATATCAGGAAACACAGGGTATATGTAGGCCGTGGTGGGGAGGAAATATTAGCCGATACAGAGGTAAAGCTCATGCAGAAAATGCACCAGATATATAGCGGTACGGTGATCGGAGAAAATAAGGAAGGTAGTGTATTCGACCGGTCTAAAGCTTCTTTCATAAAACAGCATTTCGCGGGTAAGAAGATCGGAATCTTTTACAAGTTCCAGGCCGAACGGGTTATGCTCATCAGTGTGTTTGGATTTGACAAGCTGACTGAAGATCCCATGGAATTTAATCAGTCCGAGGATAAAACATTTATGAGTCAGATCCAAAGTGGAAGGGAAGGAATTAATCTTAGTACCGCCGACTGCCTGGTATTTCTCAATATTGATTTCTCTGCATTATCATACTGGCAGGCCCGCGCACGATTACAGGACAGGGACCGAACAAAGCAGGCAATAATCTATTGGGTGTTTGCTGACGGAGGCATCGAGGAAAAGATATATGAACGGGTATTAGGCAAGCGGGATTATACGATATCACATTTTAGGAAGGATTATAAAATAAAATCACACCCATTGGTGAAAATGAAGGATGAGCTTAATGAATTCATGGATAAATATGATATAACAGAAATAAAAATGGGCAGTAGAGCTATTAAAAAGAATTAATTAAATGCCAATAAGCGAGACATATAACGAAGACAACATGATCGGCATGTCACGGTACCCGGATAAGTTCTTTGATTTGGCTATTGTAGATCCGCCGTATGGGATAGGCGAGGATGGCGCAAGCAACCATACTCGGGGGAGTGCTGAAGGTGCAAACAAATGGAAAGGTTCAAGAAACACAAAAGGCGCAGGAATACGATCGACAGTTTTTGTTGCGAAAAATTGGGACAATTCACCTCCGCCTGTTGAATATTTTGAAGAACTAAGAAGGGTGAGTAAACACCAGATAATATGGGGAGCAAATCATTTTATTTCAAGAATTCCATATGATAGTAGCTGTTGGATTGTCTGGGACAAAAATAATGGAACAACTGATTTTGCAGATTGTGAGCTTGCTTATACATCCTTCGAACGTGCCGTAAGAAAGTATTTATATACATGGAACGGTATGCTACAGGGGGATATGAAAAATCGGGAAAAGCGAATTCATCCAACGCAGAAGCCTATTCAACTTTACAAATGGGTATTGAAAAACTTCGCAAATCCCGGTTTTAAAATACTGGACACCCACATGGGTAGCCAATCCTCCAGAATAGCAGCATATAACATGGGCTTCGATTACTGGGGTTTCGAAATTGACCCGGATTATTTCAATGACGGTAACAAACGATTCGCCGAACAAACCGCGCAACAACAATTATTCATATGAAAATATGCTACATCGCGCACCCAATAGGCGCCCCAACAAAGGAGGGCATTGAGGCAAATCTGGCTGACCTCCGAAGAATAGTTCGGCACATCAATTTGAACTACCCTGATGTAGTGCCATTCGTGCCGTACTACGCAGATATAGTAAGCCTGGATGATAATATATCGGAGGAAAGGTTTCGCGGAATAAAGAATGATGTTGCTGTATTGGAAAGCGGAATTGTGAAAGAGCTGTGGCTAACGGGGGATAGACTCAGCGGCGGGATGCAGGCCGAATATAAATTAGCCGAAAGACTGGGCATACATGTTATTGACCTAATTGGTAAAATTTAACAGCTTAAATATATACACCATGGACAAAGTAAAAAAGCCCCGCGCTAAAAAGCAAACTACCGCTGAGGAGTTAATGACAGCCATCCAGCCGCAAACCTTGGAAGTAAAGGTAACGCTGTATGGCCTACTAAGAGACTCAATTGATGGTGATAAAAAAGTATTGGAGGATCAGCTGGCATTACTGAAAGGGATATAAATGCTGGAATCCCAGATCAAAAAGAAGTGTACCGGCCAGCTTGAAAAATGGGGCTGGCTGGTTATACACCTCATTCAAACGAACTGTAATGGGGTTCCGGATACAATTATATTAAGATCTTCTAAGGTATTTTTTATTGAGTTCAAGCAGCAGGGAAAGGCCCCACGCGAACTACAATCCTACCGCATACGAAAACTACTTGATCAAGGATTTGAAACAATAGTAGTAACCGACCTTAAAGATATCCAGCATCTTAAATGAACAAATTATTAACCGCTGCGTACGAATATATAACGAATGGGATATGTGTCATACCAACCAATGACAGCAAGATCCCGTGCTTTGAATGGAAGAAGTACCACAATGATATTATTACCATTGAGGAGGCAGAACAAGGGTTCGAACTCACTTATGCAAAGTGCCTGGGGGTAGTATGTGGCAAGTCATCCGGTAACCTGGAGGTCATTGATATAGATACCAAATATGATCTTACCGGTAAGCTCTTTGAAGGCTATATGCAGGATATTGCCGATAATGATAAGCGCCTGCACGATAGCCTGATGGTCATCCAAACGAAGTCCGGCGGCTATCACCTGTATTATAGATGTGAGAAAGTAGAGGGTAATATGAAACTGGCCCAGCGGCCGGCATCTGAGGAAGAAATTAAGCAAAACCCCGGCGACAAAATCAGGGTACTTATTGAGACCAGGGGGCAGGGTGGATACGTAGTGGCGCCGCCATCGCTAGGGTATAAAAAATTCTCTGGTGATAAGATCCCGACCATAACAACGGATCAACGGGATATACTGCTTGAACTAGCCCGGTCGTACAATGAGGTAATTGAGCCGCCAAAAAAGGATTACACCCTAACTACAAACACCAAAGAGTTTTTTACCACCCCATGGGATGACTACAATAGCCGCGGTGATGTTATAGGCCTATTACAGAAGCATGACTGGGTTGCTGTTAAGCAGGATGCCTTCCGTACTTATTTCCGCCGGCCTGGCAAGAACAAGGGTATAAGCGCCGATTACCACCATCAGCTCAGGCTATTCAAAGCATTTACTACATCCAGTGTATTTGAGGTAGGGCATGCTTATACGCATTATGGCGTGTTTAAAATGCTGGAATGCGATGGTGATAGTAAGAAGGCTGCCCGTAGATTGCTCGATACGGGTTATGGTGAAAAGCGCGTTTTCTACGGAGATAAGGAGGAGCGGGACATATTCAAAAAGAAGCAGGAGGGAATGAATGATGAGCAACTGGTCGGCTATGTGCAGTCCAAATTAGGTAAGGATGCCCCCGCCGCCCAGGAGATGGTCAAAAACTTATCCAAATTATGGGGGGACCGGATATGTACATTTTGGGATATTGACCATAATAATGAGGCCATTATCAATCGCGGACGCCTAATCGACTTCCTGTACACGCATGGCGGCTTCGCCTTGTTCTACTATGACAAAAACAGCACGATCTACCGTATAGTGCAATGTAAGGACGGGTTCCTGCAGGAGGCGAGTAGTGAGTTCATGAAGAAATTCATTATCGATTACATTGAACGCCTGCCCGATACGTTCGATGGGGGCATTACGCCCGATGATCTGAAGAATTTGATATTAAAGCAACATGACCGCCTTTTTGCCAATGGGCTAATGGAGTTTTTACCGCGCGGGGATTACAATCTACTGAATGATGAATACAATGCCGCTTACTTTCCTTTTAAAAACGGCGTGGTAAAAATTACTGCCGACGGGTTATCCCTCCTGACTTATAAAGATGTTAATAAAGTAGTGTGGAAAACACAGATCATTGATTTTGATATAAAGATCGATGTGGATATCGTGAGTAAAAAGATTGAGTACGCGGAGTTTATTAATTGTATCAGTGATAATGATCAGGATAAGTACCGGTATGCCTGTACATTGATCGGCTACCTGCTGCATAAATACAAAGACCCGGCTAAGCCATATTGTGTGATCCTGGCGGAGGAGAATGACAATGAGAATAAGGGTGGCGGTACCGGTAAAGGCATATTCCTATCCGCTATCAGTAAGCTGGTGAATATGGAGCGGGTAGATGGAAAGAATTTTAAGCTGGATAAAAATTTCGCTTTCCAGCGGATTGGTCTGGATACCAAACTGATTGCCATTGAGGACACGCGGAAGAACGTCGATTTTGAGGGCTTTTACTCCATTATTACCGAGGGTATTACCGTTGAGAAGAAGAACAAGGATGAGCTATTTATACCCTATAAGGACAGCCCCAAGGTCGTTTTTACCACGAATTACACCATAGTTAACAGCGGGGCGCATGCCAAACGCCGGCAAAAGACCTTTGAATTCGCCGCCTTCTTTGGCGCCGAGAAGACCCCTGTCCATCACTTCGGCCATAACCTGTTCGATGACTGGGATACCACCGAATGGAATCTGTTTTACAATTTCTTATTTGAGTGCTGTGTCGGCTACCTGGGCGCCGGGATCATGGAGGTTGAAAGCACTATAAAAGTGAAACGCAAACATATCCGACTGAAGTACGGGGAGGAGTTTTTGGAGTGGTGGGATGAATGGACTAAAGAAGAAGCATATGAGTGGTGCAAATTCATTGAATTGTATGAAGGATTCATTAATTCCACGGGTACCGAAAAGAAGTTTTTTAGCGCAAAGCGGTTTAGTATGGCCATTAAAGACAGCTCTGAAATGATACTTGAAACGCCAGCCGATTTTGAAAAAGAGCGATCGTCGGAACCGGGCCGACCCCTAAAAGTGGTGCTCAAAAAAAGGACATAATATCGTGTCGCCAGGATTAATGATCGTGTACAAAGGAGGTAATAATCATGTACAAGACCCGTCGCTAAAAAATTATCTGTCAACATGTACATGATTATTAAGTACAAAACACGATGCCTTAAAGCTCATCGTGTCAAAATAATACATTGATTATCAATTTAAATAAACACTTGTACGTAATGTACTCGATTTTATACGGACTACGGCGTTTTATCAAAAAATGCCCTAAAAGTATAAAAGGGTGGGGAAATATAGAAAGGCAAAAAATAGTGTCCATCGTGTCGGCCCTAAAAAAATCATTTTTATGAGTAATGAAATAATCCCTTTCGGAAAATACAAAGGGCAACAAGTAGATGTATTGATGAACGATCGGCCATACTTGGAATGGCTACAAGGGCAGGATTGGTTTCGGGCCAGATACCAAAACATAAACACCCTTATCGTCAACAACTTTAGGGAGCCGGCAGAAACCCCAGAACACAATAAGATGCAGGCGATGTTTCTGGATGATAATTTCCTGCACTCGTTTGTGGATCATTTAAAATCAAGATATGCTTCTTGGTTTGATTATGAGCAAAGGATCGATGATGGACCCTGGAAAATATGTTCCTATATAGCCGAGGATTGGGATAAATTAATTAATTCAAAAATAACTTTTGAAGAAAACGGTATTGATGTTTCCTGGGGACATCGTTTAAAAATTGAAATCAAGCCTGTTCTTTCGCACGATTACCCCGCTGTACTCAGGCAAATGAAATCGCAGGGCTGTAATATTCTTTTCATCGACAGTTTCTCTGCAGAAGGATTAACAATAGAGAAGGTTAGAAAGATATTCTACCCAGCATTGATAATACTTAAAGGCGAACTATAACATGAAACCAACCGAAGCTAATAGCCCGACAATCGAAATGAAACAACACCCCATACTTTTTTCAACGCCCATGGTCCAGGCCATCATGAAAGGTAGCAAGGCACAGACAAGGCGGATAAAAGGGCTTGAATTGGTTAATGAATCTCCGAGCACATGGCGCCATCAAAAGTATGGCGGAATGGCTATCGGCCCACATGTGGGATGGAAATACCAATTCTGGGATCAGACAGGTAGGGGCTACCTTGATCCCGGTATAAAATGCCCCTATGGCCAGGTAGGCGATGTTCTGTGGGTACGGGAGACATGGCGCAAACATCATATTACCGATACATTTGGTGAAACACATTTCGACAAGCCCGCTATCATTAAATATGCTGCAGATCGACCCGAGCCGGTATATGAAGTCGATGGTGATGGATTCCAAGTCTTCAACAAAGATGGTTCTGAAAAATTCATTCCCTGGCGCCCTTCTATCTTCATGCCGAAAGCAGCCTGCCGGCTATACCTCCAGATCACCGACATCCGGGTAGAGCGATTGCAGGATATCAGCGAGGAAGATGCGAAGGCGGAAGGGGTGCAACCAAACTGCGATGGGGCCGAGAATTGCCCCTCCCCGAAATGTAAAGCAACCGGTTGCCAGTCTGCCGGGGAATACTACCACTACATGAGGGACTTTGAAGATTTCCCTGCATTTAGCGCGAAAGAATCTTTTGAATCGCTTTGGGAGAAGATTAACGGCGCCGAATCCTGGGAGGCTAACCCCTGGGTATGGGTAATCTCCTTCAAGAAAATAGACAACCCCAATGCCTGATATCCGCACCCACATATTAACCCACCACCGTGTCGAACTGATACAGCAGTGTATGATGTACCGGGCGTCGATCACACTAAACGGGCAGGAATACGCCAGGGTGCGGTTAACCGAGGAAGAGGCGGTTGAGGCCTTGATAAAGCATTGTGAGAAAACATTTGTACAACCGGAGGAGGTAGAGGCTGGAATAGTGGAGTCAAACACATGGCATCGGTGGAAGCGCAATATATGTATCCGCTGCGGGATCAGTAGAAAACGGAAGAACTGGAAAATATTAACCCCACTTAAAACCAGTAGTAGCTGGTGGTATGGGGAGGAAAATAAATTCACGAGACCAAATTGTAATAACCAACAAAATCAATAAGGATGAGGCAGTTCAAATTTAGATCTTGGGATAATAAAGGGAAGGTAATGATTGACTGGTTGACCTTATCTCAAACCGCATTCAACAGAAATGATCGTTCACTCTCCTTGATGTACGCCGTAATCATTAATGATACTCGACAGTTTGAAACGATGGAATGGATTGGCTTGAAGGATAAGCACAAAACTCATGTTTATGATGGAGACATTCTTTCTGATTGCAGCAGTCCCATGGCCGAGCATTGTTGCTGGTTTGAAGTTTTTTGGCATGATGGTGACGCAGCATCGGGAGGCGTTGGTTATAAGTTAAGATTCGTCACACATCACGCTATATGCGGGGGAGTGACCCCGGTGGTATTACCAAAGAACCTATCAAAGATGAAAGTTATTGGAAACATATACGAAAACCCTGAACTCTTACAACAATGAACCTACCACAGACTACCATTGACCGGATAGAGAAAGAGGCGGAGCATGCCGGCAGAATGCTATGCTCAGAATGGCCTTTTAATGCTGCAAAAATAGCTTATTCAAGAGGTGCTACAGCCGAAGCTACCCGCGCTCTACCATTATATGAGGCGCTGAAGTTATCCAAACAATTATTGAACGCATATGCCATCCGCCACAAAGATACCGCACAATTATTGTTAGGATACACCAATGAAGAGGCTTTTGCTAAAATAGACACAGCCCTCGCCTCCTACGATTCAGGGGAACCGGTAGAAGAAAAGGAACAGGGTAAAGAGGCGAAGGAGTTCGCGGAGTGGTTGGATATACAAAGGAATAATGGTACCGATTATTACAAGGATATGGCAATATGGGGTAAAGAGGACGCCTTTGAGCGCATGTACACCATCTGGCAACAATCACTAAAACAATGAAAAAGGCAGACAGGGAATCCATACGGTTGAAGTATAATAATAAGTGCGCTTACTAACAGATGGCACGCAGATCATTTAGAGGCATTGCATCGGGATTCTTTTTATGATAAAGAGAAGCGTAGGTATGTGAGTACTGGAACTTGCCAACATCCAGAAAATGAGCATTTTGATAACTATATGCCATCGTGCGCAAGTTGCAATATCACAAAAGCTACAATGTCATTGGAAAAATTCAGGGCATACATTCAGCAGACCGTTGACTCATTGAATAAAAATAAGTATGCAGCTTACAAGTTTGCCAAGCGATATGGACTTGTGCAGGAAACTATCAAACCCGTGGTATTCTACTTTGAAACACTAAAACAACAATAATGAGTCTATCCGTTGAGCAGCTAATGCAGCGACGCTATAAAGTTATTGCCGATTATCCAAATAGTCCATACAAGATTGGCGATATTTTAGTGGAGCAAAATTTAGGTGCAACAGAAAATCCTTTCTATCTGCAAGGTAGATTTGGATTTGCAAATGAATCATCCCTCTATTATCCGCAGAAATATCGTGCTAATCTCGAGCCACTTCCTTGGTGGAGTGAAAGAAAAGCGGAAGAAATGCCACCGTACCTCAAATTAGTTTTAAACAATAAAATCCTGATTGTCCGTAAGGTTGAGAAGTGGGAAGGCTTCAATACTTATAATCAACCACTGTATAGCTATTACAATAAAGTCAATTACCTATCTGTTGCTTGCATCTATGGACTTGACCCTGCAACTGAATCAGAATACCTCACCTACAAACAGAATAACCCATGATATACGATAACAAAATATTGGCTGTTGTAAAATTCAATGACGGCGAAGCGCTGGTGCTTGAAAGACCTATTAACCTGAAGTGGAATAATCACGGCACAACGCTAATCGGCATTGACGGCCCATTCCGGTCTTGCCTTTTTTTAGATCGAATTACACCCGGCTTCTTAGCCTTTGCAGGTAGAAAGTTTGACATTCATCTGGAAAATGGTGAGGTAATTAATTGCTGTGGCCAATATTGGGATGGTTGGGATAAAACAGCAATGGAGTTGTACGGGCCAATTCATCGGGCAACAGCAAGTGATATTAAGTCCCTGAAAAACTGTTATGTGTTTTGCGGTTATTATGTCAACGCTGAATTATACAAGCAATTCCGATCAACCTATAAAGACATTGTTTATGACTATTGGGAATACGAAATGCTTATTACATCAAATAAATATAGGCGGCCTGACCATAAATTGAAGCCATTCCTTCGAAAATTACGTAATCAAAGAAGAAAACAATTACACCCATGACCACCACAGAGATGAATAAAGCAATAGGCGAGTATGATGGATGGGAGTTTGGCCAGTATTTTGTTGATGAGGCCCAGTATCATTTATCCTTTGACTGGCTCATGCCTGTCTGGTTCAAAATCCAACAAGCAGGTGCAGACGAAGGCTATGCTTTCAAAAAGTATCATGAAGCTTTCCACGCCGGAATAGATCATCAATCAATTGAAAAATGCCACAAGGCGGTCTATGAGGCTGTGTTGTGGTTAAAAGGAAAGGAGAAATGAACTATATGCACCAAAGCCAGCTAATACCAAATAACAATAAATTCCATAAAGGCAATGGAGATGATGGTAAGCATTATTGGCTAACACCACCTGAAATATACGATGCGCTTAACAATGAATTCCATTTCGATTTTGATCCTTGTCCCTTTCCACTACCTGATGGTTTTGATGGTTTAACGTGCGAATGGGGTAAAAGCAATTATGTAAATCCCCCCTTTGGCTCTATTATCCATGAGGGGAAAAAGAAAGGGCCAACTGCTTGGGTCAGAAAAGCAATACAGGAAAGTGAGAAAGGAAAAACCGTTGTACTGGTTTACCCGATAGATAAATGGATTCTCATGTTATTAAAGACCATCGGATCCGAGGTTCGAAACCTTGGTGATGTAAGATGGCTGGCGACTGAAGACATGCTACCCGGAAAGGGAACAGGTAGACACATTGCTTGTTTTATTTTAAGACCAAAAACCCCACAACAATGATAGACATTAAGCAATACCTGCACTACTACATGGGCTGCGAATTTTGGACTGACAACAGCCAAGGACAAATTAATAGCGAAACCCTACGTTTTATTTATGCGATGATTGATAGCGGAAAGAAGGTTCAGCTTATCGTACGGCGTCTGGATAATTTAACGGATAAAGAGAATAAGGAATTGGGAAAGGCTGCATTGAATGTGTTCACAGGCAATATTAGCTATAACGCTGAACAATTCCACTACCTCCTCTCTCGTGGCTTCTGGCTATTTGGAGATGAAGCGTTTGAGCAGGGGGTGGTTATTGATGCAGAAACTTTAAAAGAAAAATAATATGAAAACAGGTATCGAACTAATTAACGAAGAGCGGCGCGAACAAATTGAAATACATGGGTGGTCACTGGAACATGACAAGCAGTATGTTAATAAGGAATTGGTTCAAGCCGCAGAGTTCTGTATGTTAACGGCAGGCATGATTGATAAAAACGTTTTCTGGCCACCCTCATGGGACTTTCGATATGCACGCAAAATACTAATAAAGGATAAGATTGGGCAATTAACGGTTGCCGGAGCTTTTTTAATGGCAGAAAATGCTCGAAGGGGCGACCGGTTCCATGACGAGCGAATTAATTTAATTGCCGCTGAAATTGATCGACTTCAAAAATAACAGCCATGACCCCCAAACACAAGGCAGAAGAACTGGTTGATAGGTTCCGGCCCTATGCCTATGGCCCAACACCGGAGATGGAGACGAATAACGCCAAACGGTGTGCGGGTATTTTCGTTGAAGAAATTATTGCCTTACTGGAAACCTTGCATAAACCTGAATACACGGCCTTTATTGCCAAACACATCTACACCATAGATGGTACCGAATATAACACACATATTCAGGGCTATGAACTATTGGATTATTTTAAGAAAGTTAAAAGAGAAATCAAAAAGATAAAGCTATGACCCCCGAATTGCAAAAACAAGTAGAGGTGGAGGCAAAAGATAAATATCCAGCAAACTCCACCATCTATTTAGAAATGAGAAGTGGATATATAGCAGCGGTTACCCCTTACGCCGAACAGGAAAGGCAATTAAGGGCATCCATTGACCTGTACAATAACCAGACAGTTACGATTATGAGGCTCGAACGGGAGGTTGAGAGGCTGCGGAAGCTGATCAAAGATACGGTCTTTTATAATGCTCATTCAGAATGCTTGAATTACCTAAACACTGGTGCTACAAAAGCTGGCATAGTGGCCCTAAAGACATTGGATAATTTCATAAAAGAAAACAACCTATAACAATGGACAAGCTCGAACCAAAAACGGTATATGTGCCGGTAGCCAAGGACTCTATCTATGCGCTATATAAAGGCTTTACGGGGCAGTCCTATCTGGAAGAACTCCCCAACGTCTATCCCCTTACCGGGGAGCAGTTGGAAGAATTGCTAACAGAATATAGTAGGCTTAGTGCCTTATATACCGTGAAACGTTTTTTAACAAAAAAAGGAGTAACAAAATGAAATGGATAAATGCCAGCGAACGACTACCGGAAAACAAAAAGTGGAATTATATTTTCCGACAGGCCCGGAATAGCAGAAGCGCCAGAGTTGTTTATCTGGATCATGCGCCCAATATCAGCGCATACATGCAATTGCCAATTGAAAATATCGAATGGCTCGACGAAAGTCAGGACGAAAAGGACAAAGAGATAGAGCGGCTGAAAGCCGAATTACGCGGCGCAATCGGTGCCCTCGAATTCGCTCAGTTTGCAATTGATCAAAACGCAAAAGAAGCAAAGCACAACCTTTAAATGCAGGTCGCATCCTTCAATAATACTCCTGATGCGAAAACCCTATACCAATGCAATGTGTGTGGATTGTTCAGATCGTGGTCTGAATCTCACAGGCACATTGAAAGGCCGGTCGGGCATTGGTATTTCGGTTACGAGGTATATTTCATTACCTGTTCCAATGAATGCAGAAATAAGCAGCGGGAAGTATTTATTGAATGGCTAAGCAAGTATGATGGGTGGACAAGAAAGGCCGCTGAGAGCAATTTTGACCAATACATTAAAGCATAACCTTTAAAAACAGTGATATGACATACGTATTGCACATTCTGAATATAAGACTATGGGAGTATGAGGCAGTAAGAGATAAGGCCGAGATGGAAATGCTTAAACATGGTCCGGATCAATATAATACAGAGGCACAGATTACGGCAACAAGCCGAATAAGTGAAATAAAAACTGCAATAGATAAACTTTCCAGCCAATGCTAACCATAACCACCAAACCCGGATGTGAGCTGCTGCTGGTAGGGGTTCCAAAGGAGGCAACCGGCCTTGAATCCAGTATGCAGGATGATGGTATTCCAGCCCTTACTTACTGGTATAAGGATAATTTGGATGCAACTGTTATTTGCCTCCCTCCCGGCTCATGGGAGTTCGTAGCCACAACGGATACGATAAAGGAAGAGCAGGCGGCAGGATTGGTGGCCTGCTATATTGATAATTTCTATGAGGACTACACTAAAAAAGACACATGGGAGAGTTTTTCCAACGCCATCGAATCCCTCAAAAGCGCCATCACCGCAGCAGGAGGGGATAAGAATACCGTTTACGCAATACTTAAAAAACAATAACATGCCAAATCAACGCGAACACAGTAAGCAAAATTGGGCCTCTGGTGGAAGTGTCGAAGAAATTAACTCCGGCAGCCTTCAACGAATAGCAGATGCCACGGAGATCATGGCGCAGAATTATGTTACGCTGCAGAATGATCTTAAATGGTATAAAGGGGAACGAACGAACTGTCCGATGCAAATGTTCGACTGCTCCGCCGCATTGCAGCCCTGCAGGGAGTGATCACCAAAATGAAGAACAAGTCCACAAAAAAGTAAAACAATGAAATACATAGCAATCAATATTCTGGCCCTGTCAGCACTTTCCTGTAACGCTCAAACGGCTATCATTAAACCAGGCTTTACCATCGGCGAATGGGTTGTCTCCGGGGAGTTCTTTACCAATAAAAAGCCGGTAGGTAAGGTTGAAATCTTCAGCAATGGGCACAGATACGTCATCCAGTATGAAGACGGAACCAATGCATTCGCTGAGCTATTAGAGGCCCGGGCATGGCTGAAGACTATCAAAGAGCCGGGGTATTGTGAACACAACGATTTCACGCAGGAACAATGTTCAAAAAAGGCGCAATATGAGGCGAGGCTGAAAGCTCATCAGATTGTCATTTGGAAAGCCCCATCCGATAGCATTTACACGAAGGTCCGGGTAGAAAAAATCAAATAAAAAGGAGACCATGAAATACATTATAATACTGCTGCTTATTCTCACCGCCTGCGCACCGTCAAAGCCTTCCGCGCCGCGCAATGACCGGGAGGCTCACATTTTCAAATACACGGACCTGGCCGTGCAGGCCGAGATAAACCACAAAATGGACTCGGTTGAATATTACCTACGCATGGCCATGAGTTACGACTCAATGCACAAAATTGAATGGTATGGGCCGCCAATCCAGATGAATATAGACACGATACCGGTTCGTCAAACCGCGGAGGTCAAATTATTCGATGCTATATGGGATTCTGGCTGGACTTCATATATGGTGAGGTCTACGTACGAAGACGGTCAACCACAAACCTTAATGGAATACTTACTACATCACGATACCTTAACTATCCAGCCGACACCTGCGGATTCTTTACTGAAAAGGGCTAAAGTGATCCTTGCCGGCGGAAAAACATTTATTGAGAAACCATGAAACGCCAAACCTTTAAAGAACCAGTGCTTTACCTCCTGCTGATAGCGTCGATCGCCTGCACCAAACAAACAACCTGGTGCGAACGCTGGCAGGTAGAGATCTACGAAAAGAAGGAAGCCATCTGCCCAACGGGAAGGCTGGATACGGTATCCGTTTGCTACAATTCGGTCGATCATGAGAGCATGGAAGGAGTTTTGCAGAAGGCGGATGACACTACCTACCATATGTTTAAATGCATAGTAAAATGATCACAGTAAAAGAACTCGACAGGGAGATAGGCCATCTGCGGGAGATCATAAACGAGCGGGAGAAGCAACGCATACAACATGACCAGCTCACTGAATTGGCGATCGACAAGGCCGTAATAGGCATTGATGAGCGGTTGAAGAGTATGAATGAGTTTCGCGGACAACAAAAAGATATGATTGCGACCCTGGTACGAAAAGAGGAGCTGGCATCGCTGATTAAGGAGTTAGATGAACTCAAGGAGTGGAAGGCAAATAGCCAGGGACGAACAACAATTATCATGTTTTTGTGGCCCATTGCCGTGGCCCTGATAACGTTTGTGATAACCAAGTTTTTGAAATAAAAACCGGTCCCGGAAGGGCGAGAGAAATATGAAAAAGATAATACTGTTTTTGTTCCTATTTGGAATAATCAATTTTCTGGCGGTTCTCGGCCACATTGAATTATTCCAGTCGAATATCCCATATATAAGCTGGACGAGCATGGCGATTCATGTAGTCGGCCTGGTACTTTTCCCCTACAAAAGATTTTTCATCATAAAACAACAAACAAATGAAAGCAAGTAAACTGCTGCAATTCTCAATGTTATTCTGCATTCTATCGGTAACAGCCTGTACATGCAATCGCGTTCAGCCAAATTATGAGGGCGTACTAATGACCGGGTACGGTCGTAATGGAAAGGCTGACTTTAAAGCGGTTACCGGCGCCCAGGGCATTCTCGGACCAGGATCAGAACTCTACCATGTGCCCATGTATGAGCAAAAGGCAGACCCATCCGAGGTGCTTATTACAGCCCGCGATGCCGGTTCGTTCTCCGTTGACCCGACCTACACGTATGCGGCCACCAGGGGGAAAGGCGTGGATATTATATTCAGTTACAAACACCTCGGGATCGACGACCCGGTAGTTATGATGGATAATATTGAGAACAGTGTGCTGAACCAGCTTGTAATAAACGCCTACCGGGAGACAGCCCGGGACTATACCACGGATAGTTTGATGAATCATCTCAGTGATTTTGAAAAGCGTGTTGAGCTTCGTTTAAACACCGACTTTGAAGGTAAATACTTTCACCTGGTTAACCTCACCAGTGGATTAAAGCCGCCGGCATCCATGGTCCAGGCGATTGAGAAACGCAACAACGCAATCCAGCAGGCGGAGCAGGTGCGCAACGAACTGGAGGTAGCCCGCATGGGACTGGAAAAGGCAAAAATCGAAGCAGAGACCAATAAAGCAAAAGCGTCAGGTCTGGAACCGCGTGTCCTGCAGGAGCAATGGATAGAAGCCATCCGCACGACTCAGAACAAAGTAATTATCACAGACGGTAGAACACCAATCATTTTAGGTCAATAAAAAAGGCCCGGGAAACCGGGCTTTACTAAAGTTACTAAAGTTACTAAAGTGAGGCAGGTTAACACAGCTTAAATAATGGTACGATGATACAAAGCGATAAGCATTACCACACAATACCTTACGATGAATGGCAAGCTAAGTGGTTGCCGCTCGAACAGGAAAACGCGGACCTGAAAAACGAACTGGAACGGAAGAATATAGACGTTAGACTTAACCGGCGGCATTACGGCGGCTCATTCTGGGATGAGACCGTTAAGGTGGGGTATTACGAAATAGATGTTAGCCTGCCCCACAACCTGAAGATCGACAAAGATCATGTGAAAAAGATATTATTGGAACACGAGCAGGACGATGAATATGGATACATCTATTCAGAACAGCATGCGGCAAAAGTTCGGCAGGGAATAGTAGATAAGATCACCCAGCAGCAGGAAGTAGAAGAGTCAATTCAAAAATACATTCGGCGGAATTCCCGGATCATGCGGGTATTAGCCGCGCTTCTCATTGTTAATCTGATCATTGTGTACAAGTATTATGTGTAATAAAAGTTGATAAAACCATTAAAATGAACGAAGAATCCATTATCGTTGGAAAGCTGGAACCGGGAACTGAGTTCAAATTGCCGGACAAAGAAACCATTTACCGGGTACTCACCAGGCGGAAATGGAACGCCTCGCCAGCCCATGGGGTAATCGACTGCCTGAATCTGGATACTAATAAGTCGGAACAGGTGAAGTGTAAAACAAAGGTAATTATTGTTTCATGTGGAACTATTCGTAAATTCAGAAAAAATTGAAAGATTCCCTACCTTTAGGCATAGTTAAGTCTTATTCAATAACATTGATGAAATGTTGAATTATCATGCAAGTTAATGATAGTCAATTGATAGTGTCAATGTATTGTAGATAAAATAGAAGTGCATGGCGCGTAATGGAACAAAGACAGGTGGCAGGGTGAAAGGAACGCCCAATAAAAAGACTGCTGCTCAAATGGAGCGGGCTGAAAAGGTATTGCAAGTTTTGGAAGGCAATTACCTGGATAAGGATATCAAGAAACTGACAGCTTCCCAAAGAGTACTGCTTTATTGTGACATGCTCGAATATGTCGCGCCCAAATTAAGCCGGATTGAACACAAGGGCGGGACCGATAACTCCTTAACTATAAAAATTGTCAGAAGTCGAAATAAGGCTGAATGAACTACATGGTCCGCAGGAAAGGGTCATGAGTGAGGCGGATCGGTTCAATGTCCTTTGTTGTGGCCGGCGATGGGGCAAAACAACACTTTCCGAAGACCTGCTTATATCTCCCGATGATGAAAATAATGGCGCCCTAAATGGCTTTCCTGTTGCTTATTTCGCACCTACCTATAAAATGCTCATGGAAGTGTGGCGCGAGGTCAATCAAACTTTGTACGGGGTTATCAATAACAAATCAGAAACGGAAAAGAGAATTGAACTGTATGGCGGCGGAGTTATTGACTTTTGGAGCCTCGAAGATCCTAACAGTATAAGGGGACGAAAGTACAAGCGTGGCGTGTTGGATGAGGCTGCTATAGCACGCAACCTGGAAGAGGCCTGGCTAAAGGTTATAAGGCCCACCTTAACAGATTTGCAAGGGGATGCATGGTTTCTTTCTACTCCAAAGGGCAAGAACAATTACTTCTATGACCTGTTCCAGATGCCGGATAGGTTCGCTGATTGGCGATGCTGGCAAATGCCCACCTCAACTAACCCGCATATTCTACCGGAAGAAATAGAGCAGGCGCGTAGCCAACTTGATCCGCTTACGTTTGCCCAAGAGTATCTGGCCAGCTTTGTAACGGAAAATCTCAATGCATGGGCTTATTGTTTCAATTACGCAAAGCATGTGGGGCCAACCGCTTTAAACAAAAAGCATGAGGTCTATTTGTCGTTTGACTTTAATAGGGACCCCGTCTCCTGCTCGGTTTTTCAATTTTACAACAATACGCATTATGGCATTGAGCAGATAAAGCTCCAAAGCAGCAACATATATGCTTTGTGCGATTATATTATTGCAAATTACGGGGCCTGCATGCTATTGGTTACCGGCGATGCCACGGGTAAGGCCTCCTCTGCGCTGGTGAAGGATAATATCAATTACTACACGGTGATCAAAAGTAAATTAAACCTAAGCATGAATCAGCTCAGGGTTCCATCTATCAACCCCACCTTAATAGAGAACAGGGTATTGGTAAATTCAATTCTTCACAATCATAACGTAATCCTGGACCCCATAAAATGTAAAGCCTTAATATTTGATCTCGAATATGCCGCTGTATTACCCGACGGATCATTGGATAAAACGGACCGGAAAGACCCTACGAAACAGTTAGATGCCTGCGACTGTTTTCGCTATTATTTAAACACCTTCCATAAGCATCTGCTAAAGTTTTAATTATTTCTTTCATTTTTTTCTGAAAATTCAATAACTTCGGTGAATGCCACACCAATGTTGTCCCTGTTTTGAGGATTATATTGTCAAATGCCCGGAAGAAATCCAGGTATACGCGCAACTAACCCCTTTAACAGAATTCACCTGGGTAATTACCGACAAATTCGATAGACAATACTCCGGAACGTTCACTACAGATGAAAATGGTTTCTGGACAATACCGGTTACCGATCTCCCCGATGGACTCCTTACTGAATTCTCTGGCAACTTCAAATTGGAAGTAATGGACGGCGACTGTAAGCCGATTAAATTCCTGATCGCTTCAGAATACGACTGCATCAATTTTACTATCAAAGCCGGGACAAGAGAGAAAGACAATCTTGGATGTTTTTTTTTAACCAGCCCGTAGATATGATAACAAATATCTACGATACCGCTGGCTCATTCACCTGGACAAAACCACTTGGCGCCAAATGGGTAACAGTGATTGCCGTCGGTGCCGGTTCAGGTGGAGGCAGCGGTCAAAAAACATCAGGTAATGCCATTGGTGGAGCAGGGGGCGGAGCAGGGGGAGTTGTGGAAGCTGAATTTAATCCTGATGATCTGCCTGATACTATTGATGTAACAGTAGGTGCAGGGGGCATAGGTGGCGCTTCAGTGACCGCAAATAGTACTAATGGCAACACGGGTACCAATGGAGCACAATCCAAATTTGGAGACTACATAGCTGCAGGTGGAAGTACAGGTGGTGCAGGCGGTGGAACAACCGGCGGCAGTTCTGCCTCGGCTGGCAATGGTGCAATTGGTTTAGTATGGAAATCTATATCCGGAGGCCAGGGCGGCACCGGTAGATTAAATGTCGGCGATAGCGCAGGCGTTGTCAACAGCGACGGTAACACGGGTGGTGGTGCTGGCGGTGGAATTAATTCAAACGTAGCAAACAATGCCGGTAACGGTGGTCAACGCGGTAATATATCCGGTGTACAATCCGGAAGGCCATTATTGCAATCAGGTGGCGTAGGCGGAACGGCTGCGGGAACGCTAGATGGAACGAACGGTTCGACTTCAGGACTATACGGCACCGGCGCAGGCGGTGGTGCAGCTTCATTAACTACCAATGCCGGGAGCGGCGCCAATGGTGGTCGTGGTGCCGGAGGAGGTGGTGGCGGTGCTGCGAGAAATGACGCAGGCAATTCAGGCGCAGGTGGTAACGGAGGTGATGGATATTTAATCGTAAAATCCTACTTCTAATGCCCTGCTGCGTACCCACCATATTTGAATTTGTAAACGTGCCATCAACGGTTATTCCTTACACGCCTGCCATGAAGGAGCAATACGGATCAATGCCCAAAGTACAGGTAGCATATCTGGACCCTGATACCGGAGAATATTATTTGAGCGGATTTTTTACCAGGGTGAGTTATGCTGCTGATACGATTACGGTTGATCATGGTGGGGATTCGCAAACTGGCCTGGTCACAATAATGTAACAAGCAATGAAGGGGATTTATAAAATAACAACACCATCTGGGCATATTTATATCGGGCAATCCTGTAATCTATTGAGAAGAAGAGGGGATTATGTCAGATTAACAATAAAGAGCAGGCAAACGCCTATCCATAGATCAATTCTAAAATATGGATTTAATGCACATTCCTTTGAAATAATCCATGAATTACCAGAGGATGCATCAACCGAAGTGTTGACCCAGTTCGAGCAAGCGTATATGGATTTTTACAAAGAGGCCGGTATTGTAATGTTGAATATTAGCCCTTCAGCAGGAAGCACCCAAGGATTAAAGAGATCAGAAGAATCTAAGAGGCTTCAGTCAATTAGAATGAAAGGCAAGCCATCTCCAATGAAGGGGAGGGTTCAGTCGGAGGCAACACGCAATATATTGAGAGAAAAAAGAAAAATACAGACCCAAAAGGCAGGCCACAAAACGGCTGCAGAACGAGCCGCATTAAAAGCAAACACACCTCCTCGAACAAGAAAAGGATTTACAATCTCTGATCAGATGAAGGAAACGATAAGCAAAAAGTTAATGGGTCGAAAGCTATCTCCGGAATCAATTATTAAGCGTGAAGAAACAAGAAGATTAAATGGGAACAATAAAGGGTGGAGCAATGAGGCAAGAAAAAGGAGATCCGAATTATATAAAGGTCGTAAGCTTTCAGATGAGCATAAGAGAAACATCAGCTTAGCATTAATAAGAAAATCCGCAACGATCAATTCATAACATGATTGAAAAGATACTCATCATATCGTTACTGGTACTTTCAATTCACTACACCTACCAGCCTGGTGAAATTTTCGCAAGGCTTGGTAGTTGGTTCGAGAAGAATTTGCCGTATCAAATTCATCAGCCAGTTTTTGATTGTAATATCTGCATGTGCCCTTGGTATGGTAGTGTGATCTATTGGGCGGTGTGGGGCTTATGGCTACACACGGGTACATGGCAGGAGTGGTTAATAGTAATTATCGGGGCAATGGGTATCAATATCATTATTAATAAATGGGCGCCGGATAAAGATGACAGAGATCCTAAGTAAATATGGCTTCAAATATTCCGGTTCATGTAATTGCAACGGGGTATTCACGCAGAAGTATAAGAAAGGGGATTACCTGGTTAGGGTAAGAAAGAATAGATACAAGTTCATGATTCAGAAAGGAGGGAAATCAACAACGATATGGTTACCAACTGCCGAACTCGAAAACAAGTTAAATGAAATACTGGAAAGCGATAAAAAGCCTGTTAAAGCGTAAGCCAAAGTTCAAGCCGTTACCAACCGGTGAAGTTGCGGTGGAAGCCTTCCGGCACAACGGAAAGGTTTATTACCATTTCACTGATAGCTTTAAAGTACCGGCTGGCAGGTTAATATGCGCGCTGGCCATATATGAGGAACTTCGCATGAGGCTTACCCCCGAGTACATAGAAAAGCATTGCAAGGCCATTGAAATGATATTGAGCGATCCTAAGAAAATCAATATCCAGGCGATTGCGATTATCAACAACAATATGAAGGAGCGCCTTTCACTGGTCCCCTTTCCGGATCATATTTACAAACTGGCATCCGTTACTTTTTTTGATGAAAGTGAAAGTCCCTATAACTATGAGTTCGAGTATAACAAAAAGAAAATAGAGGAGTGGAAGAAAGATCCGGCTATACTGGATTTTTTTTTGCGGACGCAGTTCGCCGACTTGATACCGTTTTCGAATTCATCCGGAATGAATGCAGGCATGTATTTTCAAGTGAGCGAGGAAATCAACAAGATGCACCAGGATTATCTGTCACAGGTCATATCCGGGACCAATTAAAGAGTCACTTTGATCATATGTGCTGGTTGGGCAATGATAACCCTGCGGAGATAAGGGCGATAGGAGAGATGGCAGGGGTAGAGTATTTTATCATGCTGGATAAAAAGATCGCCAATACGAAAAAGCAGATTCAAAACGCCCGCAAAAACGGGAAAAAATAAATGGCTGAAAATATTCTCATAGAATTTACGACAGATACCTCTGGTCTTGAACCTGCAGTTGATCAGTTGGAGAAACTGGGCACAATTGATAAGCAGTCTGCCGCTGCTTTCCGTGCTACTAATGCAGAGCTTGCCAAACGACAGACTACATTAAAGGCAACAGCAGCCGCGACCGCACAATCCGCCACCACGACAAAAAAGTCCATTGATGATGTAGATAAGGCTGTTAATAAGCTAACCCAGGATTTTGTGGAAGGGTTCCAGGAGGGTGTTACTGAAGCATTGAAAGAGGCCGGTGTGAGTGCGGAAGAATTCAGTGATGCCATAAAGAAAGGCGGAACAGAGATCGACAAATCAAGCCAAACAATCAAACAACGGCAAAAAGAAATTCTTGAGCAATTGGCTCAAATGAAACTGAGAGGAGAGGAGAACACGCAGGAATACAAGGCGCTTGTCAAGGAAGGGGGGAATTTGCGTGATGTCATGGGTGATGTTGCGCAAGAGGTTAATAATGTCGCCTCTGATACAAGTGCGTTTGATGGCCTAATTGGTGTTGCGCAAGGGGTAACAGGTGGATTCGCAACTGCTGCTGCGGCAACGGCTATTTTTGGTGAACAGGGTGAAGAATTGGGGGAAACGCTTTTGAAGGTAAACTCCTACATGGCGGCATTACAGGGTTTACAACAAATTCAAACGGTTCTACAGAAGGAAAGCACAGCAGTAACTTTCCTGCAAACCGCCGGCCAAAAAATCTACAACGTAGTTATTGGTGAATCAATTGGGTTAATGGCTGCTTTCAGAGTTGCGTTAGCAGCTACCGGTGTTGGCCTGCTTATTCTCGGCATTGCTGCCTTGGTTCAAATTCTGGATAAAGAGGAAAAGGCACTTGCCAGAGTAAATGCCGCCCTCGATGCGAATAAAAAGAATATTGAAGCTGATACCAGGGCTATCGAGGATTTGGCGGAGGCTGAAATTGCCAGGGCTGAAGCTGCAGGAGCATTGGAAAGTGATATTACGAGAATCAGGGGCAAGTCATTACAGGCGCAGCGATCGGCAATTGAAGAACAAAACCAACTCCTCACGGAACAACGCGATGCATTGGATAGCACATCAGAAGGCTATTTTAAATTGAATGCAGCCATTGATGAAAATAATACCAAGGTCAAAGAGATAGATACAAAGACCCGCATTGAAGCTATTAACCTCGGTAAGCAGCAGCGCGAGGAAGAACTAAAAGGTATTGCCGACGTAGCCGCCGCCCGCCTGGCCGGCACTATTAAGAACTCGAAAGATGAATTGAATGCAGCCAAAGCCGCTGCCCGTGCAAAAGCTGTTGTTGATATCAATGCAGCGGGACAAAATGCAGCAGAGATATTACGCATAAATGCCGAACTCAACGACCAGTTATTGGAACTGGATCGGAATTTCGCCCAGGTCCGCCAACAAAACCGTATAGCAGGGGTAGAGGCTGCCCTTATTGCCGAGCAGCAAATCAGTCAGGCTATCAATGCCCGTCAATCGCAGGCCGAAATTGACCTTCAGAAACGGCTTATACAGGAGAAGGCCAACCTCGAATTATTGCAGGAGGGATTAACACAAAACCAGATACTTCAGATAAAGCGGACCGCCCAGGCAGAAATTCTAAGACTGCAAAAGGAATTCAACAAACAATCAGCAGAGGAATCACTACAGGATTTCATTAGCGCCAATAATGCGCAGCTTGCTGCCATTGATATTACGAATAAGGAGAAGCTGCAACTAACCATTGATAACATCATCGCTCAGGCTGAAATCGAGGTACAACAGAATCAGGGGTTGTCGGAAAAGATAAAGGAAATCAATTCAAAGCGTGATGCCGATATAAAATCCGCGCGACTACAGTCTATTCAGCAATCGGTAGAGGAAGAAATTGCTTTACGGGCTGCTACGGGTGGTGTCGATACGAGGGGAGATGAGCGGCTATTGGCCGCACAGGATCAAATACGGGCCGCTGCAACGGAGCGTGAAAAGCGTGCCATTGAGGAAAGGTTGGCGGTTCGCCGACTGGGACTGCAGGAAGAAATTAATCTTATTGACCAAATTGGGGAGAAGGAGTTAGAGGCCGGGAACATTCGCATTTCAGCACTCAATGACTCTTTTGCGCAGGGATTGATCAGTTACAAGGATTATAATTTACAATACACGCAACTAACTGACGAACAAGCCAAGATTACAGAAGATACCGAGCAGAAAAAAAGGAATGCCTACGCCAAAACAGAAGAAGAACAAAGAGCACGAAACAAACGCACCCTCGAATTCGCAATAAATACTGCCCAGCAAACAACCGAATTATTAGGTCAACTATTCGCCCAACAGGCTGAGCGCGAACTGCAAAGGGTGGAAGAGCAGCGGACCCGGATCACAGAGCTCCGTGAATCGGGAGCCATCACCGAGAAAGAGGAAAAGCAGCGGTTAAAAAGATTGGAGATTGAGGAGCGGCGTATCCGTACGCAGCAGGCGCGTCGTGAAAAGGCGCTTGCCATATTCAACGCTGTAATTAATACCGCCCAGGCCGTAGTTGCCGCATTGGCTGTAGGACCGCCGCAGGGTTTCATATTTGCCGCTATCACCGCTGCGTTAGGTGCAGCACAAATAGCGCTCATTGCCTCTAAGCCTATACCTGCATTCGGTAAGGGTAAGAAAAATGCGTACGAAGGTCCCGCCCGTGTGGGTGAGACCGGCGCGGAATTGATAGAACGCGATGGGCGGTTGTATGTGGCGCCAAAAGAAACCATTGTTTACCTGGGCGCGAAGGATAAGGTGTTTAACCCGGAAGAAACCAAAGCGATTTTGGAAAAGCCTGGATTGCATGCCAGTCGGGTAGATACACTACATGCGGAAGCTAAAATTAATGGTGAAAAGATTGATTATGATAAACTCGGCCGTGCTGTGGGGAAAAACATACCGCAGTTCGGCCTAAACATAGACAGTAATGGATTCAATGAATGGTTAAAGACCGCAACCTCCTTCAATAAATATCTCAACAAAAGGAGGGGGTATAAATAATGGACCACCGGTTTCACCTGGACGAATTGCCTATTGAGGAGCCTATTGGAATGGCCGATTTTGAGATTTCCATCAAACGGGATGATAAATTTCATGGCATGCAGTTCGAGGCAAGCACAGGTACGCTGGGTTTCTACGGTGATGCTGCGAATTATTTGAAACAAAAGAAGGAAACCGAAGGCATCGGAGCCAATGTAACATTCAAGGCAGAAGGCACATGCGATACAGATTACGAAGAAATAATAAGCGGCCGACTGAATTTCGGCAAATACGATGGGGAATGTGGTCTTGATTGTAGGGTATCCTTACCGGTGGAAGAGCAGTCGTGTAAGGTTGTCCTGGCCTCCCGGTTTGACCAAAAGGTTGACATTGATTCCCTGGTAGCTTTTGATAAACAGACTGCTTTACCTGCTTACGCTAATATGGGCGATGAAATTGAGATCCCGGCAAAAGCACTGTTTGTTGGATCTCATGGCAAGGTGGCGGATGCCGGGGATACAATGAATATTGAATTGGGGGGCCTTGTTTTTATTCGCCCGATATATGCAGCACTCGACGAAAGTATCCATACTAGTCAATTGTCGGACCCATTTGTAGTAAGTGAATACGAATTAATAACCGATGAACCAATAACGCCACAACTATTATTCGATGATTTAATTACCTGCTTCCCGGGTGAATTCACCTATAACCATCGTATGAAGGGCTCATATAATAACCCGAGCGGCAACGGGGCTTTATTAAGCATTAAGGTGAAACACATTCAATGGGATGGAGTCGGTGATATTTTCGACGATGGGACCATAATAGATGAAACCGTGGTATTTGCTGGCCCAACTGACCCTGCGCCCTTTAGCGGAACATTTGATGTTACGCATGCTGGAACAATGACCCTCCCGGAGGGCATTGGGGTTTATCATGTAATTGAGTTCGCAGTAATTATAACAGCAAACCCGGCCTTCGTTGATGTAACCTTTGATAAAGAGACAGAATTTTCAATAGAAGCGACCCGGTTATGCCCCAATACAAATACCAAAGCCTATCTTATTCATGAAACCCTTTCCCGTGTTGCAGAGGCCATTACAGACACCTGCATTCGCGTTAAATCTGAATACTATGGCCGCATAGATAGTCAGCCGTTCGCGTTTGACTCAGATGGATGCGGGGGGCTGCGCATGCTAACAAGTGGTTTAAAGATTCGCCAGGCACCGGAGGACAAGTTTTTTGCTTCCATGAAGGACCTGCTCGATGGCCTAAATGGGATAGATAATATAGGGTTCTCCATTGAACCCGATGTGGAATTGCCGGGCAAATATATTTTGAAGATTGAACCCGTCCAGGAGTTTTACCTGAATGAAGAAGTGCTGGTCCATGATTATATACCGAAGGGCAATGAGAAGGTTCAAGAGTCTTTACACTATTCAAAAATCCTTGCAGGTTACCGTAAATGGACTGTTGAAAGGGTGAATGGATTGGGTGAAATAAATAGCACCCGGGAGTATCGTACTGGACTAGAAACAATCAGCAATACATTGGATATTCAATCCGACCTGGTTACAGGCTCTTATCCCATAGAGATCACAAGGCAACAGTCTTTTGCTGCTACGGGCGCCGCGGATACAAATTACGACAACGATACTTTTCTTATCACCTTGGTCCGGAATGCATATGACTTTGCGGTGGAACAGGGCAACATAACGGATCCGGATAATATTTTCGATCCGGCTACTGTATTAAATTTCCGGCTCAGCCCTGTTCGCAATCTCATGCGCTGGTATAAGTCGATCATAAACTCATACCCGACCATTTCGTCCTCGTTATCAAAGCTAATATTCTCGGCAGGTACCGGTAATCTAACGGCCGAGGGGGAAATAACAGAAGGGGCGTACGATGAGCTATGCAAATTGGAGAGCATGGTAATACGGGAAAATCAGGATTTATTTATCACCCATTTTGAACGGCAGGAAGATGCTACACCAATGTGGAAGCCTGAATTTATCACCTACGAATACCCAATGTCAATTTCAGATTATAAGAAGGTGAGGGAAAATCCATACGGATATATTTCTTTCCAGTGTGGGAATGGTGAGTATGAAAAGGGGTTTATCCAGGAGATAAAGTACCGGCCATTAAAAGGTAAGGCAACGTTCACGCTTAAAAAGAAATGGGAATAATGGCACTCGTAGTTGACAATAAGTACACGATCGGTGATACCGTTTACCTTGTAACTGACATTGATCAATTGCCGCGTTTAGTATTAGCGTATAAAATATATAAAGAGGGAGAAATTATGTATGAATTAATTCAAGGGACCAGCGCAAGCATGCACTATGCTTTTGAAATTCAAACAGAAAAATCGTTAATATCAACTTAATGGCTTATTCAATTCAAACCAGCCAGTTCTCATTTATACAGTTCGCCGAAAGTGATTCGGTAACCGCCTGTAATTGGCAAACTACCGAACAATGCTTACCGGTTTTCTCACCGGAAGATGTTTGGACCCAGTGGGTGATCAATGCGGATACGGGCGTAGAGGCTGATGATCTTTGCGACTTAACAAACTCATTGATTACTGTGGGTCTGGTAAAAGCTTGTTCTGATGGCTTCCTAATTGAGTTCAGCGAAAAACCGGAACGATATAGAATAAGTTCAACACAGGTATTGTATGTTTGGAAACATGGGTTGCCCAGTTTCGATAGCGTGCTGGAGGTTGGCGATTGTTTTCATATCAAAGTTGAGGTGGCCGATCAGTCCTGGTGTACGAATTGTTTTCAGCGGATAGGTGATGATTGCCACACATCAGTACTCGAGTATTATAACGATGAAAACTACGCCGGATTTAATTATTGCGCATCCAATGAAGGGATAGATGCAGACGAGGATGATTGCGACCCGACTATCATACAATTTACCAACCAGGCGAATATGGTTATTCCTTGGACGGCATATTTGAGTAATAAATACGGACTGGCCCCGACGATATCCGTATGGGTTCTTGATGGCGGCGAATTAGTTCAAGCAGGCATGAGGGTAGCATTTGACACTTATCCACCAACAGAAATACGCATTGATATGGGTGGACCTGGCACTGGCATTATAAAAATTATGTAGTATGAATATTTGTTCTGACATAAAAATACCATCGAAACCGCTTGAATGCGGTGAGGTAACCGGCAGGGTCAAGAGGATAGAGCTTGGCGGACCGCTGTTAAAAACATGTCTTGTTTGTAGGGTTCAGTTTTTTGCAAATAGCGGTGTTATAGAATGTCCGAGGTGCCACACCATAAACGCCTATTCAATAAACAAATAATGGCATTCATTAACCGCATACGACTTCCGATAAAAATTACTCGCCCTCAATTGACGGAGGAGCGAGAGTCTTTCACTAAGGCCAATGGTGCTACAAAAACCTTGTCTGTTGTTATCAAAAAGGAATACGAGGGACAGACTGACCATTGGCCGGAAAAAATGCATGACCGCCTTAAAATTGCCTTGGCTCATGATACAGTGACCATTGAAGGCGAAAGGTATGTAGGTGGTATTTCTGCTACAGGTGATTATACCATTGAATGGCCGGACTTCCTGGATCATCCTTTTGGTAAAGCACAATTTAAAGTATTGGCCACCCCCTTCAATGCATCGAATAGCAATTGCGCTACCTGTGATGACTTCGCCCAGGTGGTTTGTGAAGATGATGATCTCGGGACAATCGGGGAGGATGAGAGTCAGTCGGTAGCGGTACTGGACAATGATTCTATTTGCTGTTACCCCTTTGAAATATCCCTGGTAACCTTTAATTCGGATTACCTCGATAGCTGCGTTATCAATGGCAATAATATCGAGATACATACCAAAACTGGTTTAGTTACAGCAAATGATGTGAGATTGGTAACCTACCAGGTCACCTGCGAAAGCGGACTTTTTGACGAGGCGGATATTATTGCAGATATAGAGGGGACGGTAGAACCAGAATGCGGCCAACCATCGTTTTTGGACGCTGGTTTAGGATCGGCCGGACCCGGGTCAGCGGCACCAAATTGGGATGAGCCGGTACCTGCGCCCGTTGGTTATAACTATGCACTGTATTTATTGCCCGATACGGTTACGCCCATTGATTCCGGGTCCACTACTGCAACTTCGGTTCTTTACGAAGACCTGGAACCAGGGGATTACCGATTTACGCTTATTGTAGACTGCGGAGAAGGGGGTCTTTCAGCGCCGCTAGAGGTAGACTTTACGATTGCCGAAACCGCCCTTGGCTGCGGAAGATACCAATTGCGGGTTATCGCCCATCCATTGAGTCAGAATGCTACCTACCAAGATTGTAATGGTGATGATCAGACCGTGAATTATACCAGCGGAAGCCCCAGGTTGATTTGCGCTGCCGAAACATCGCCCGGCAATCCCGTTTCCATTGTGCCTAACAATCCGGCTTCCACCCAAATACTTTATATCGATGAATGTTAAACGCGGCATATTACTTATTGCGAGTGGTTCCCCCTTTTATGGGCGAATGGCCTTTAACTTATGCATGAGCATTAAGGCGACCGACCCGAACTTTCCTGTTGCCGTAGCGATTTCAGGCAGTTCACTGAACCATTTAAATAGCCGGCAGAAAGCGCTGTTCGATGAGATATTGTTTTTACCTTCAGAGACTTCTGGATTTGGAGCAAAATTGTTTCTTGATCAGATAAGTCCTTTCGAGGAAACTCTTTTTTTCGATGCGGATATGGCGTGGCTACCGAAGTATTCCCCTCATGTCCTATTCGACTCACTGAAAGATGTTGATTTTACAGCTATCACGGAAGGCTACTGTGATATGAAAACGCAGGACAAGGCTAACGCTAATTCAAAATATTACTTTTGGGCAGAGACAGAAGAAATTGCAGAGGTGTATAATATCAGGGAAGGAAATCTATATCAGTGGCGTAGTGAAGTAATGTATTTCAAGAAAAGCGAACGAACAGCAGCGTTCTTTAAGACTGCCCGTGAGGTATATGCCACACCCAATCTCAACACGATTCATTTGTTTGCTAACTCTATACCTGACGAACTGGCTATTAATATCAGTGCCGCTATTCACGGAATAGAACCACACAAATACAAATGGATGCCCGCTTATTGGCCAAGAATGAGCGGTGGCCATGTACCGAGCCTGGAAGAACTTTATTCAAAGTATTATCTGTTGAGTTGTGGGAGCAACGTAACGACAGCGAATACGAAATTGGCTTATAACCGGGTGGTAAAGGCGGCGGCCTATAAGTTGGGATTTTCGCACCTTTTCCCGCTCGCAAATAAGAAAGAAACGATGCCTGACCGGCAAAGAATGTAAAACCTAAACAATGGCACTACAAAGCATATATATTTTCGATGACCTGAGGCCTTATTTTGAGGGCAGCAACAGGCATTATTATTACAAAGAATCAAAAGAATGTTGCGATAAGTTTGCGCCCCATGCTGATGGCGTTTATCCAGAGGAATTGATTGAGTGTCGGCGTCCAAATGAACCATTAGAGGTGAAGGATTACCGTAAAAAAATATGGAAGCCAAAGACAAAGCCAACGTTCACTAAAATTATCTCATCCCTATCTAAGATCCGCCGCTCTTCCGACTGGTCTATTAAGTACCCGGAAGATATTTTCAGCAAGATCAAAGAAGGGGAGAAGCTGGAAGACTATTGCGAAAAGAATTTTCCTTATTTCGGGTCCATGACGACCTGGGTATTTTCTGTTCTGCTTAAAAAATACCTGACAGACCCAAATGCATGCATATTGGTTTTGCCTCTGGTAACGGCAGAGGTAGCCGAAACGGAATACCTGAAACCTTACCCATTTATTTTTGACTCGTGCGATGTTATTGAGTACATGGACGGCGAGAAAGCTATACTGAATATACCGGAAGGCTGCACGTATCAAACCAGGGCAGGCCGTGGAGTTTATGACAACAAGGGCAAGTCTTATTACGTGGTTGATAAGGGTGTTATTGAACGTTGGGATCAGATTGATAATAAAGGAAATTATACTATTGTTTCCACCTTTGCGCACGGAATAGGACTTTTGCCAGTCTTTAAAATTGGTGGCGTTATCGGCCAATCTGAAGGCAATCATTTTTTGTATGAATCACGTATAGAAGGTATTATCCCTGATCTGGATGAGGCATTGCGGGAGTATTCAGATTTACAGGCCGCCAAGGTGCTGCACATATTCCCTGAGCGTTGGGAATTCACGCAAAATGAGTGCGGAGTCTGCAAGGGATTGGGTAAAAGAAGAAACCCCATGTGGTATGAAGGATGTGGAGAAAGTGTATTGCCGGAAGTGCCCTGCGATGCTACCGGTTGCCATAACGGATACATTGCTGCAGGTCCGTACACTAAAATGATTATCCGCCCTACTAATAATGCATTGGAGGGTGGTGGCACAATACCAAATCCACCAGCCGGTTATGTTGAAAAAGACGTTGAGATTGTGAAGGTGATGGAATTGAGCGTTAAGCAGCACATATATGACGCGCTGGCTGCTATCAACTTTCAGTTCCTGGAGCAAACGCCGTTGAATCAATCCGGAACCGCAAAGGAAGTCGATAAAGAAGAATTGAACAACACCGTTCACGCGATCGCCGAGGATTTAGTGAGGGTGATGGACCGCAATTATAAATTAACCGCCTACTACCGGTATAAAAACTTATACTCTGTTGCTGATATTGATAAAATGACTCCCGCGGTTGCAGTGCCTGAGCATTATGACCTCTTATCTTCTCAATTCATGCAGACAGAGGTTGATACGGCGAAGAAGTCCAAAATGAATCCTATTATTATCAATGCCATGGAGATCGAATACAGTGGTAAAAGATTCATGGATGATCCGGAAATCAAAGACCGGCTGGAATTGGTATTGCGGCTAGACCCCTTACCAAATGTTTCCATGGACGAAAAAATGGGGATGTTATCAAATTCAACCATTACCAAAGAGACGGCTATCATCTCAGATAATATTCATGAGTTCGTGCAACGGGCCATTGAGGAAGACGAAGGTTTCGCGGAGAAAGAATTGAAGGAGCAAAAGGCCAAAATAATAGAATACGCAAAAGCGCAAATAGCAGAGAGCAGCGCAGCCGGAAAGGTTATAGCAAATGAACTTGCAGTTGCATAATGCCATCTTTCACCGACATATTAACACGCATCGAGGAAGCCATTGAGGATTTCAATAAGAAAATCCCGGCGGCACAGCAGAATATTCTTGATGGAATAGAGGAAGATCTACGGCGCCTGGACCTGAAAAACGGTAAGATAAAACCCACGGTCAACAATCTCAAGGTAGTAGCATCCATCAAAAATAAGCTGCTTAAAATCGTTCTGAATGATGATTACATTGAGGATGTAAAAAAGTATATCCAGGCATTTAAGGACGTTACAACACTACAAAATGAATACTGGCAGTCGGTTGAAAAGAATTTCAAGCCAACGTCCATTTTAAAAGAAATCCGCAGCCTAGCTATTGAGGATACGGTAAGCAAATTAACAGAAGCTGGCATTGGAAATGGGGTGGCTAGCAGGATTACCGACATTCTGAAAACCAATGTCACTACCGGCGGCTCACTAAAAGACCTTACGGCCCAGTTACGGGGTGGTTTAACGAATACCGATGCATCTGATGGGTATTTAGCGAAGTACGCCAAACAGGTCACTACAGATGCTATAACGCAGTATTCCCGGAACTATACGCAACTGGTTTCGTCTGATCTGGGGTATGAATGGTACGCTTACCAAGGTACAGATATAAAGACGACGAGGCATTTCTGCGATGCGATGACTGACATACGATACTTCCATTTAAGCCAAATACCGGGGTTACTGCAGGCGAAAGATCTATATTATTCAGACAAGGATGGCGGTAAAAAGAAGGTAGAGATCAACCCCAAAACAGATCTACCCTACGGTATGATCGAAGGCACCAATGCGGAGAACTTTTTTATCCGGGCCGGCGGGTATAATTGCCAGCATGCGATAAGACCAGTTAGTGACAAGCTGGTGCAGATGCAGGATAAAGCATTGTACGATAATGTTGTATCCACGCCTGAATATAAGGCTTGGAAGTCGGCCAATGGTTGATTATCTTAGATCCCCATGTTTCAAATCGTTGAATTTAGTTCTGAATGGCACCAGGTCGATACTACTTGTGATACCTGTACTGCATGCAAGGAGATCATTTACGGAAAGCAATACCAGCTATTTTTGAATAACCAGCCAACGGAGCAGATCATTTGCGAACCTTGTTATCAGGAAGTGATGAGGGAGGATGAGTAATTCATTAATCGGCCTTTAGCCAATCCCTTGCTCGATCTTCGAGTGATTTATAATCGGAAATTTCTTTTCCTGTAATTGCAAAGTGGAGATTTTGAAGTTGATGCACAAATTGAAAAGTGCTGGATAGATTAGGAGAATACACCTCATTGCCAGACGCGAAGCAAAGCCGATACCTTGAACCCGTTTCGGGGAAATTTGGTCCCGGGAAGGAGAGGATTTTAAAAAAGGCAGTCAGGTCGTCATGAATATAAAATATGTATCCTTCCTTTTCGGATACCTGTTTGTATTCCCGCTTGAAACCCCATTGCTCCAGCCAGTTACCGGTTAGCGGAATACCCTGCATGGAATTGATTAAATGAGCATTGGATTGCTTAAACAGCTTGCCCATCATTCTAAAATCAAGCTCGATTTCCTCACCATCTACTATAATCCAATTGTTAAGTTTTATATCCCTTGAATGCAGTCGATTATTTACATCAATCATAGCGTTACTCTTATCATTTCGTAATCCTCAAATATATGCTTTCTTATAACCTCGTATTTACATACCCCTAACTGATTCTGTATTGCCCTCGGCTGCTGTGCTTTATACCACAAAGCCGCTATAAATTCCGGCCCACTTCGTGGGTGAGGTAGCATTTTATATTTACCGTGTAATTCTAAGACGGGAATTTTCAATCTTTGCAAATTGAATCTCATCTCATTATCTTCACTTCTCGAAAAGTAATCATTATGATACCCGCCAACCTTTTCAAATGTCGTCGGTTCAAACATAGTCACGCCACCTAGGTAATCACGCAACTGAATTTTACTTCCAGCCAACTGGGTGACACCTGGATTTGGACTGTAGTCAACCTCAACAGGTAGCATATCCACATCATGGGCAACGAAGTAACCAGGCTTGGCTTCCAGATAACCAATGTTAATCAACCTCCCCCGGTTGAATGGTTTATCATCCGCCTGCTCAATGACAACAATCTTCGCATAAGGCAGATACGCGCGCATGTGCGGGATGAATTGGGTTAAATGTTCTGGGCGATTTCGGTATGGTACGATGATGGTCATGGCTGCGTGTCTTTAGGAATATTAGGAAATATGCCCATCATTCGCTCCATTTCACAGGAAAGATTTTGTGCGACGGCTAATAAATCTATCTTGTTTGCATCAACCTTATACACATCCTGGGGTCGCCATGTGCCTAATTCTACTTTATATGAAATAAATTTTTCCTGGTTGTCTTTTAGGTATTGCGTTGGTGTAGGCGGGTCAGTTGAGAAATCAAAGCATTTCAAGAATTCGTCTGTTTGATCATTCTCGGTTGCAGGGTTTGGAGCGCTCATTAATATTGCTTTAATAAGGCAGTCCTTAATATCCCTAAAGGTTAAGCCTTTTACCTCAGTTTGACCACGTAAGCCGTTGTCTGTCCATGGTTGCCCGTCATATGGTCTCTCCCTATCATTGCGAAAGTCTGAACAGCTTTGTGTGCTCCATATATTAAACGCTAATTCATCTTTGAAGTCAGGGGATTCCGAATCCAGTATTGGTATATCTGCATCTATCATTTTCGTAAAAGTTTAAGTGCCTGTGTCATTAAATGCGAGTGTAGGTATGCTTCCGACTCATATTCCCTGTTCCGATCAAGAATTTCAGGAAGAATAAACTGGCAAAGATGCAGACATTCATGCGCAAGCATAATCATATCCCAATCACAGAACTCAAACGGTCGTTTTAAGATTAAATAAAAATAGGTTGATTCTTGGCCGCTTGTTTTTATAGTTACTGTTCTTTTAAGAGCGAAAAAGGTCCCGCCATCTATCAGTGCCTTGTCTTCATTCAGGCCCAGTGCATATCCATGAGCTTTAATTTTTTTATAATAGGCAATTATCTCTTCATAAGTGTAGCCCACGGAGAAACTTACATGCACAGGAAATATTCCTGTATTTAAGCATTCTATGAACCTTTTAGATTTTTTCATTCCTCAATTCCTCCAATATTTTTTGTTTGCACCCCTGGTAGGTGAAATACGGTTTAATTCTATCCAGGTTCTGCCGCAATACCGTGATCATCGGCTTTGGTACATCCGATAAGGCCTGTTTGATATCATCATTAGGGCCGAGCATAAGCCCGTAGTCGAAGGGTAAATTGTAGGGAAGTAAATGCTTGTCCGAAATATAAACTGGAATAGCGCCCTGTTCTATGGCTTCTGAGATCCGAAAAGACGTAGCACTATACCCGCGTGGACATAAGGCGAATACCGATCGGGCCATGGTGGTGCAGTACTCATCCATTTTCTGGTCCTTCGTGGAGATAAAACACCCTTCAATGCCTTCCAGGGCTTTTATCATTTTTCCTCGTATTTCATGCGTTATCTTGCCAACGAAAGAGGCATATAGGTCCCGGTTCTGAACTTTTTTTATTGGCTGTTGCTGGCTGATAAGTGGGATAGGATAATCGTTTCTACCGCCGGCCATACCAAATACTTTTATATCCAGCCCTTTAAAGTGGATTCTGTCCTTATTGTCTGGGCCATCATCATACTGGCATATCGTGTAGTACTTTTTGCTTCGGTCAAGGGAGTCAATAAAGCTCTGCAGGTGTTTAATGGAACGCAGATCAGTGCCAAATTTGTTAGCGCAATAGTAGCTGGTCCAATGAATAGGGAGATAAAGCCTGTCGGCTTCCATCGCTGGCGAATAGGTTTCGAAATACCAGCGCTCAAATTCCAGGTGATTCGATGGGGGGTATTTGAAAGGGTGTTTAAGACGGAACTGCACCGGCACAGGGACAATCCCAGGGGGCGGTTGTCGCTTTGCTGAAACTACGCGTGGGTATCGGGGGCGGATGATCATAGCAGGGTTCTTTTGATGTATAAGGAATCTCCCCAACCCTGGTCTGTCCATTTCGTTTCTACCCGGCCAAAGTCCTCCAATAGCTTATCCAATTCAGTAATACCAGCCGCACCCTGGTAAAGGTTTGCATTGTCTTGGTTTACTTCTGTGTAAACGTAGTTGATATGCTTCAACGTTTCTGCCGCCCCCATCAAAACCCGGTTTTCAAACCCCTGCACGTCCATATTGAGCAGGTTATATCGACTTCCAAGATTCAGGGAGTCAAGCGTGCATACCCGCACCTGTTCTGTGCCTTTAAATTGAATAGATGGGTAATGCTTCAGGTGTTCAACGGGCCTTAACAGGCTATTTGATTGACCCTTATTGGCGGTTTCGGTGTGCATGATTGCTGTTCCGTTCTCGGTCCCACAGGCTACATTAAATAGCTTGATATGGTGATGGGCGGCAAATTTTAATTGTAGTATCTGGTATGCCGCCTTACAGGGTTCAATCAAAACAACATCCTTAATACCGTGTTGGTGATAGGTTGCCACTTCCTCGCCGTGGTGGGCACCGCAGTGTATGACTCCGGTTATTTTAAGCGAAAACTTTTTTACCAACGTTGAGAAATCTAAGAGCATAATGCAAATGTTAAAGCGATTAGTGAAAGGATTAAAGCCACACTGGAAATTATCATTGACCATTTCCAGTATATAATATCCGGGTCTTTGCTACGGATCAATGCCGTTAGCAGTTCGCGGGTGGTGATTTTCATCTTTCAGACTGAATTAAAACAATGGGTGATTGGCAATCATAAAATACATTTGTAAATGGCCAGCCCAAGCGTTTTGCGCTTACATTAACAGGCAGGCCAGCTCGATAAAATTCCTGATCACATGTGTGCAGGTCTTCGATATAATAATGCCTACCATTATAAAGGCCGTAGAACGTCATCATTTGATCGCGAGAATTATGTGAACCGTCATCGATCACAATATCGAAATCTTCATTACGTAGCGCATCCAGCAGCACATAGTCGCACTGATTCCCTTGGCGCAGCACAATGTTTTTACAACCACATTCATCCAGTAAATAACTGCGCACATCTGCTTCTGAATGATCGGCAAACAAATCAACACCCCATATTTCAGTATCAGGAAAATATTCCGACCACATTGCCAGACTCGCCCCTTTAAATACTCCAATTTCCAAAAGCTTCTTAGGCTTTTTTGGCAACGTTCTTTCATAAAACTGACAGTAGTTATGCGCAGTGCTGCTTTTGTCTGTTCCGTATTTTAGGGCCAGTTCATCTAATGTCATGCGTGGTAATTAAAAAGTTTGCAAATCGGTAGTCTTCAACAAAGTTTTCTTCCGTCAGTTCAACCAGGGTATTCCCTACCAGCTCATACGCCTTGTAGCCGAACTGACCGACAAACTGTATAACATCTACGAAGGTTATTCCCGCATCCGGGTAAGTGCCACCATATTCCACCTGAATGAAGTGGATGTGTTGTTGGCCAAGTAACCCGGCAGCGCCTTTGAGTACTTTTAGTTCAGCGCCCTCGACGTCTATTTTCAGGAAGTGGATGTGTGTAAACCCGGCAACGCCGCATAAATTATCAACCGTTGTGCATGACTTTTCTTCCTCCACATAATCCACCTGGTTAAACACATCGCGGTTGTAAGTACTGGAAAGCTCATCAGCTTTATTGAGGCATCTATAAAATACCTCCCTCCCTTCATGATCGCTCAGAAGGACGCCATATACGTACCTGTGCTTTAACTGAGCATATAAAAAATCATTAGGCTCGAATAGCAGGCACCACGCATCCGGGAACTTACTCATCACGTAGTCCGTCCATGCCCCTTTATAAGCTCCCACATCAAAAATGATCGGCTTACCTGGGAGGTACGGAATACACTTGTCGAATATTATTTTTTCGTCGGGAGTTAGCATATACGATCATATTTTTATCCAGTTTTCGCAATAAATGTCTGTCGGATCAAGATTAGAATTCCCGGGCCCAAACCAAACAGACGGTGCGATGACTATTTTATCAGGGTTTGGGTTCAGCCATGCTCCCCACCAGGAGAATGAACTGTTGGCGATGATGTTGTTTACGCAACCGGCCATTATAGCCAACGCAAGTTTAGGCTCAACCACATCGCAATAAACAACATCAACCCCCGTTGCATAGCTTTCTATGTATTCCTTTAGAATTGATTTAGCGGCTTGTAAATCATCGGAAAACACTAAGAACTTTCTGGTGTGTGATTTCGATACCATTAAATCCATGGCATTGTAAAGGTATTCTGCGGTTACTGGCGGATGCTTATCCTTAAACTGTATATAATCACATAGTCTGATGTGTACCGAGCAGTGGTCTGATAAAACCGGTACAATTCCGAACAGATCTATTATTTCCTCACTTTTATCCACGAAATACTTTTCGCACTGCCAATAGCCATGGAGTTTAACATCTTTCAGGTATGCAGGGATAGGGGAATATCTATGACTGTGCTCTGTATAGTTTCTAAAAAGGCGTCGTGGATTAACCTTTGGTAAATGTTTAAAATAGGTTTCCCCGGTGTAGCTTCCTTGCGCTTTATCCGGGAAAGCAAAAGACTGACCAACGCGCCAGGCATGAGCCGCTGATGTGGCAATTTGAAACATTTGGTTGCCCATCCTTCCTATGAGGTCGCAGCTTACCATGTATGTAATTGATTAGCAAAAAAATGTTTTGAACAATATTTCACAATTCCGCTGCGCGAAAATAATCGTTGCAAGAAATTTCTGTTATCTTTTATCTTCACCTTAATCTTAAACACCGCAACTGATGATCGCAACCTGCCATCATCATATTTGTTGAAAAACTTTGTCATGTAAGTAAATCGCTTACCATTCTCGACGAACTGATCTAATATTATGTCTGGATTATTCATAACGCCATTATCATTTTCTTGATCTTTTCCGATTGCTCCATATTGTATTTCGCGTCTTCAAGGAAGCCAGATCGGCTGTGCACCAAATGCTCGTACCTCATGTCAGGAACAATATAAAATGAGTTGTCGGCCGCCAGCCATAGGTAAGAAAACCATAAAGTATCTGTCGCTTTCATTTCCGGATTATGCTGGTAAACATTTAAATATTCATCACGATGCACGATATAGTTACAGCAGTTTAGGGACATCGTAAGTTCTTTACCATGAGGTCCGCGAAGCAATTGGGCAACATTGTTACGGTTTATGGTTACGGCCGCAAGGTTGGTAAAATTGAAATTGGGCATTGCGAAATCCGGACAATATATTACCGTCTTTGGATGCATTTGGGTATTGCTCAGGGTCGGTGAGAAGTTGACTAAATCAAATTCCCATTCTGCTCGTAGACGGTCATTTTCAAAGGCATCAAAATATTCAGGTGCAACAACGTTATCCGAGTCAATAATGGCGACCCATTCATTTGTAGCGTATGAAATCGCGTCGGCCTTGTTCCTGCTCATGCCCCGGTTATAAGCCTGCTGCATCACGCGCACATGCGCGTAGGGGACGAAATAATCCCGCAGTTTTTCATAACTGCCGTCGGTGCTTTTGTCGTCGAGAATCACAATATCGTCTATACGCGGATCATTCAGCACCTGAGCGCATGATTTGATCGGGAGATCAAAACGGTTGTAGGTTGTGATGGCTAAGCTTATTTTCATGAGATTAATTGAAAACGATAAATGATTTCTTTCGGCCGGTGTAGAAAACTATTTTATGTTTGAAATGTTCATAAAAATCCCATTCAATAGGTGCCTCTCGGTTAAAATTGCCATATAAATCAAAATAACCTTTTCCCACAATTGATATTTCACTCACATTAATACTTGGCTTGAGTAAGAATTGCAAATGCGCCCTGGGACCGCAAAGGTCCTGGAGGAGTTTTTGTTTTTCCTTTTCGTTTTCTTCTAAATTGCCGCAGCAATCACCGAACCCATAGTTAATATTACAGTTCGATATCATGGCTTAAAAATTATTTCACTACCCATTTCCCCAACAATAGCGGGATTCCCGGGCGCACCTGTCGGAAATCTGGGTGTCGGCTGCGAAGCAATCATTGCAACCTGCAAGGCTCCCATCGGCGCTGCCATGATCAGCCTAAGCCGCGCCCGCTGTTTATTGATGCGCTTAAGTGGGCGTCTATCAATTTTTCCGAATGCGCGTTTTGGGGGGTATGCCTCTTTAGCGTTTCGGATTATTGTGAACGCTGTATCCGTAATACAGGCAGCCAGACTAAGTGCCTTTTGTTTTCTGAATTGCGAAATATCTGTTTCGTTCATGGCTTAACAGGTTTTCCCTCCCGACAGCGTTCCCACTCCCGGATAATTGAGTATATAGTTTGCTCCAAACTGTATTGGGAAATACTTCGTTCCGCCTTAATCTTACCCTGCTCCATTAAGATGATTTTAAATACATCATCCGGCATCTTTTTGAGAGGGTAAACCTTGCCATTTCGGTCTTCACTCATATTAATTGGTTACTAAGAGGTACCAAATTACGTAAAATACTGAACTTTCAGATAAAAATGAAAGTATTTTTGTTTTACAACATAATTCTATGCTCAAAGGAGATTATTTAAGAGTGCTGAGTCCGAAGACCACGAACGGTATTAATGTGAAATTGGATGAGGACGACAGGGTAGAGTACAAGGAAACCTTTCTACCCCTTACTGCAAAGAAGGCGCTCGAAGAACAGAACAAAAAACTTCCTGATCACTTAAAGAAGAAAATTGAGCCGGTTTATTCGGGGATTGAACCCGAAAAGTCGGAAGGTCAACAATATCAGCCCATGCGTAAAAAGCCAGGGCCGAAACCGAAAAATCGTTAATCATGGTACGCCTCAATATTATTTATTGTTCAAAACCTGGATGTGGAGGAGGTCGCGGAACAAGGGGTACGCGCGGCGGGAGAGGTCGTTAAAAAACATTTATGGCAAAAAAAGTAATTGATTTCTTGAAGTCTTTAGCCGCTAAGGCAGGTGCGAATATGGAAGATGAAGCATTGAAAACGGCCTTTGCCGCAGTAAATGCTGATGCAGAATTGCCGGATGAGCTTGTCACCGCAATTGATAACGGGCTGCTGTCTGTTGCCAATGCGAAGAACAACCACCCGGAGATTAAAAAGCACTATTTCGCCCAAGCATATAACGGACTTGACAAAGAACTTGATGACTTTATTGCCGAAGAAAAACTCCCCGAAGAAATGGTTGCGGCCATTAAGGCCGAACAATCATCAACTAAACGCGCTAAACTGGTGGCCCTGAAGATCAAGGATCTACAACAGCAGAAAGCGAATGCCGGTAAGTCTGACAAGGAGGAACTGAATAAGCAGATAGCCGACCTGAATAAGGAACTGCGGGATATTAAGGACAAGGAGCAGAGTATTCATGCTGATTACAAAAAGCAGATCCAGGAGGTCAAAATGGGTCATGTTTTGGGTGGCTTACTCGGCTCTTACAAAACCGTCTTTGATGAACTCGATCCCGCTACGAAGGAAATTACTTTGAAGTCCATTATAAATAAGAATCTCGGAATCAAAAAGGCTCAACTAAGCCTGGATGAGTCAGGTAACCTGGCTCTGATCGGTGCCGATGGTGCTAATGTATTCGGTGATGATCACCGGCCATTGACCCCGAAAGCCTTTCTGGATTCTATAATGGCAAACGAAAAGATATTAAAGGTTACTGAAAACAGTAACAACAATTCTTCCAACAACGGCTCTAACGGGCAACACTTCAACGGCCAGCAACGGCAACAGTTTAACAACGGCAACCAGAATCAAAATGGTAATGCCGGTAAAAAGAACACGGTCCTCGCCTCGCTATTACAGGAGAGTCAAACAGCTCTTGACCTGGCGGGTAAATCACCTGTTCTGTAACAATCTTTTTTAACTCATAACTCTTTTAATTATGGCCACCGGATTTTGTCCGAGCCTGCTTTATCATATAAATGAGATAGCGGGCGAAAATGCTCCTGCGCGTAAGATGCACGTTGCCGGTTTTCTTGCTATGTTGTTCTGTTGCCAGAACAGCTCAGTATCACCCCTTAATGATCCTTTTGCAAACGGTCACCAACGCGGATTGCAAATAAAATACAGGCGCCGGCCAGTGCTTGGCGATGTGCAGGATGAAGACAATTGCGATATCAACACGCAACCGGGATACCTGGAATGGACAATCCCAACCCTTTTACACCGTCAGGTTTCTTTTCATATATCGGACGATCTGATCAGCCGGTATTGCGAAGATGCAAGCCGTATGCGCGCAACAGGCGCTCCTCCCACTCAGGTAATGATGGAAGTATATGACCTGATCATTGAACACGCTAACATCTTGATGCGGGCCATCAACCGTGCAGTTGTTACCTCACAAGCTACCGAATTCGGGGTTAACGTAACCACTGGTAGCGATACCGGTAAGGTGATCAATATACCTCGTAATGGCAATGATTTTGTTTTGGATAACGGTATCATAGACATGATGCAGGATATCCAGGAGAACGAAATCTGCGGTGATCCTTGTATTGTCGGTGGTGGTATTTATGCCGCTTACGACAAAGCCCGGGCCATTGCCTGCTGTAATGCCGCAGGAATTGATCTGTCCCGCACCGGTGTTCCGAACTTCTTCTTTGACAAGGATACCCAGTCGATTTGGGGTACCAATTCAATCGGCCTCTTTGCGCCTGGTAGCGTGAAGTTCATTAGCCGTAACAAATTCGTTCGTGGATTTGCCGGCCAGAAGGGTACCAGCTTCTTCACAACACTCCCATTGCCGGTTCAGGAATTTGGTTGCGCTGACGATTGTCTCCGCGACCTGGTACTTGACATGCAATTGAAATACTTCGATTGCCCGACCGATGACGGTAATGGCGGAACCATTGAGCGCGGATGGCAGGTAATTCTGTCTAAGGATTTCGCACTGTGGACACAACCTACCGATGCCTTCCAGGCAACCGATGAACTGTTCGAAACCAATGGAACGCTGAAATACTTTGTAGCAAATACAAGCTATGGCGGCGATTCATACGCATACGCATTCTAAAATTAACGGGGGATTCGTCCCCCTTTAAATATGCTTACCTGTTTCGTTGACTATATAGGCCTGCAGAATTGTGGTGGCGTTTACGAGGAATCTGAAAGCGGTCTATATATCAATTCACTGCCGGGCATTAGCCTTGAATCCATTGATAAAATTGCCGACGCAGAGCAGATAACATACAAAGGTGTATGGGATGATGTTCAGACAGAGGCAATGGTCAGATTCAAAATTGATTTTATCACCGAGGTAACGAAGTGCTATAAGATCAACAAAGAATGTGATTACGAGGCTATAGCATGCGAGAATAAAGAAACATTGGTAAATGCCTGGCGGTATCTGTTAGGCAACCAGTTGATGTTATTCCGACTGCACACTACTCGGTTAAACAGGTTCACGACCATTGATAAGGATAGCGCAGTTGAGCTGCGGGATTTTTATCAGGTGGAATACGAAAAAGCATTAACCCAGGCAGTAAAGCTAATTGATGTTTCTAGCTGCTGCATGGAATGTGGAGGCAACCCAGAAATTGTTTATTTCCTGCCCTAATGGCTTCGATCAAACTAAATACAAATCTCCAAACTGTGACCGGTGATATCCGGGCGCGGATTGAAAAGCTAAAGGATAAGGATTACCTCCTGCGGCCGGTTTGCTTTGATCTGATTGATATAATGACCAAACGGATTCACAACAATGGCATTGCCAGCGATGGGGCGCCGATTGGAATCTATAGCAAAAGCTATTTGAAATTAAGGCAGGCGAAATATAAAAGGGATTCAGACCCTAAAACAATTGTTTCCCTCACTCGGCAGCTTGAAAACGATTGGTCTGTAATTGCTACACCAAAAGGCTATGGAATTGGATTTCTCAACGAATTCAATTTAAAAAAAGCCCGGTACGTGGAGCAAATAAAGGATCGAATCATATTCAATCTAACAATGGAAGAAAATCAATATGCGATTGATCTTTTTAATGATCTGACAAACAAGGCGCTGAATGATTGAGGATATCATTGACATATTGAATGGTTCGCTGACTGGCCTGCACAGGGATGAAAAACTTTATAGCTTGGCACAATCGGTTATCAGAAAACAGGGCACCGAAATAGAGTTGCTCCCCGGCTTGATTGATAAAACAGGAGAAGTTCAATATGTGGGTATCGATGATGTTTCGACATTTATTCTTTACCACAAGTTGAATACGCTTTCGACAACGGCCAAGAATAACGGCCATGGCGATAAGCCCGGGGATCTGGTTAGTACCTACGGCCTTTCAATGATTATCTATTGGGACCGCAAAAGACTGAACAAGATGCCCGATGAATTACTCATGCTGTTTCATGCCCGGTTACCCCAGCTGATAACCAATATTCCGGATGTGAAAATGACGAAGATAAAAACGGGTAACGCGAATTTCAGCAGCCTGCAGGTGTATAACCAGGAGTATCAAGGAGCATCTTTTAATCTGCCGCCCAATGTGAATCTTATCAATTTGAATTACACAATCGAAATGACTTTTAACCCGGCCTGTTTGCCAACATGCTAACGGGCCTCAAATAAAAATACTATGGCATACGCTGTTTATTATCCCTCCGGCTGCGGAACATCGGTTCCCGACCATTACTGTAATCCATGCGAAACCCTGGAACATGGAAGAATTCGATCAGTGGCATTTATTGCCAGTGATTTTGAGTTTACCGATCCCTCTGATCCCGATGAATGGGAAGCCGGCATTGCAGCTAAGAAAATCATTGTCATTCCTGAAGTAAACGGAACATTTGACGGTGGATCAGAAGTTGAAACGGCTGGTTACGGTGATCAGCAAACAAAACTTGTTGGTTATAACTTCCAATCAACCTTCAATGATCCGAACTACAAGCTGAACGCGGATTTCTATAATGCAGTGAAACTATCCCGTAATTACAGGTACGCATACAGAACGGAAACCCAGGTGCATTTGACCACCAACACCGTTTCCATTATACCAAAAAACCCAGTGACCGAGGATCTTACATCTGAGGTTGTATGGAATGTTCTGGTAAAATGGTCGGAAGGGGATTTGCCCGTGCCTTACGATATGCCTACCGGAATATTTACGTGTTTCGACTATAGCGGCGTAATCGTTTAATCGGGATAGCCCGAATCAGTTATATAACTAAGGCGGGCGACCGCCTTTTAATTTTTGTATATGATCCGATTCATTTTTTTATTGATATTAATCATCCCAACAATCTGCTTTTCCCAATCGGTTCTACCGCTTCGTGCGGATACTGTGCGGATTGAAAAAATAAATGGTTCTGCGGAGCTTCATTTAAGGAATGCTACTAGGGATAGCCTTGGGGTATTAACCAATATCGGCAATGGTCGCACCAGATTTTTGAAATCAAGGAAATCGGGTGACACTGTTTTTGTGGGAAAGGATACGATAATAGTTCCACAATTCACCCCAACCAACTTCGGATCGTACTATCGGCTATTCGTGCCGCCCAATAAATGGCGTACGCTGCGATCACCTTCGGATTGGCTTGTATTGGATACGGCCGGCACAGATGAAATGAGATTGATTATAGCTCCACAGGTCGGGTATGGATTGAACGTTGATTTCTTTGATGTCATCCATGCCGATACCACGGAACTGGCAACGCAGTACGATTTAACGCAGATAAGTGGCGGCGGCTCCGGCGGTCCGGACTCCACCTTTTATAAACTCTCCTGGACAGACGTAGAAAAATTTGGCGCCAAGCCGGACGGCGTTGAAGATTCTACCGGTAATATAACCGCCACATCAGCAACATTTACATCTTCGACCGCGAATTTCACAGCTGCCGATATAGGAAAGTACATAGCGGTTGGCGGCGCTGGTGCTGCGGGGGCAGAGCTTATTACAACGATCTCAGGGTTCACCAATAGCACAACCGTAACACTCACGGCATCAGCCGGAACAACCGTTACTGATGCACGGTATCGGTATGGCACTAACAATACGGCCGCAATTCAGAACGCTATAAACTCCCTCGCGGATAGTTCAGCGGGTACATTGTATTTCCACCCTGGTAAATATTTTGTAACCGATCCACCCGTTACAGATGTTGACGGGTACAACCCTAATAGTGTATTGTATATTCCACATTCTCCATACGCGCCATCTGCTAACCAGAAATCTATTCGGCTGTTAGGTTCTACGCCGCCGAACTTATTTATAGATTTTGCCAGTGGCCAGGCTGCTCCTGATGCTGGTACAGTGATTATGGCATTGCGCAATGATAGTGCAGCCTCTTTATTAGGCACAGTTGCCGACACAGCGCTGTATGGGATATTTAATTGGAGAATGTGTTATTTGGAAAATCTGACGCTAAGAACAAAGTCAGACGACCAGGTAACTGATAAGAAGGCGCTGATGTCAGGTATCAATTTCGGACGACAAAACTTTGTTGTTATGAATAATGTTCGTGTGCAAACGACAAGTGCAACCGAAAATAGTGTGAAGCCGGACTCTTTATCGTATGGCATTTATCTTCCGATCGTCAACAATGGCGGGAACAACCATGTAGAAAATGTACTTGTTCAGGGGTACGGTATTGGCTTTAAGGTGAGCGAAAATACGTATGGAAATAAACTTACTATATCATCGTGCAATATAGCATTGCAGATAGACAGTAGCCTTCACGCACTTGAATTTGGAAGAATACTAACGACGTGGTGTCCCACCAAACTGAAGGTTACCGGGACGTCATATTTCAGCATCAAGCAATACGATATTGAACATTATAGTATTGGATCATATTGGTTCAACGATGTGGTGGATTTGGACGAAAGGTTAGCGTATAATTCAATAGGTGATATAACATACTTTATTCAATTAGCTTATGGTGGACAGTCGATAAATACGTTCACCCGGACAGGTAATTATATGACTTCTGGAATAAAAGCTAATCCAATCGGTGGGGTTGTGTCTCACAATTTTGTGAACGCCACAAATCAGGAAGTTCGTATCGGATCAATGAAGGGCGCAGACGGCAGTTTTATGTTGATCACCGACGGTACGGGACAAACTAGTAATAACCTCGCATTTGGAGGCGTGAAAAAAAGATCATTTGGAATTGGATTAGCAGGCACAGGCATAAATGATCATTTTACTTACAATGTCGCTACCGGACGGGTCAATCAATATATTGATGTGGACGATAATCAATATTTCGGTGGAGCGCAGGCGCATATTACGCCTCAACTATCATTATTACGTGCCGATAGTTCTGCAATATTCGCAGGACAGGCAACGTTCAACGCAGGCTCGATGATCTTTACAAGACAAAGCGGAACTTTTCCAACATTTTATTACGGCAACCTGGCGGGGGCTAGTAACGCAAAATGGGCTGATTGGTACAATTCGGGTACCGTTATATCTCACCGGTGGTTAACAGACGCCCTTGCTGGTCCTGTTGAATTCTTTAAAGCAACAAGAGGCGGGGATGTGGAATTCCCGTCTGGCAATGTCGCTACAGCGGGTAATCTGTCGATCGGGTCAACCACTACAACAGATGCCAGGTTGAAGGTTGAAAACAATACCAATGCGGCCAATCTGACTTTGTTCAAAAATACGGATGCCGGATCAGGAGCAAGCGTAATGAACCAGTTTCAGAATAATGCGGGATCGGTGTATATGTACCTATCCTCATCAACTTCCGCGCTGTCAAATGAATTTTTGATTCAACAAACGATTGGTAATATCCGTATGTACACGGGAGCGGGTGAAGTTGTCCGGATAACATCTGGCGGAAAATTTAGGATAACGGCTACTCCGGATAGCGGTGCAGCTACCGGTGGTTATCTATATAGAGATTTTGCAACAGGCGATGTAAGGTTAGGGCCAGGCGCGAGTGGGGCGGATGGCAACGGCATTTACACTGGCAATGGATCATTATCAGGTAGTACAACTATAACCGGTGCAGGCAACACGCTAACAATGACCGGCACCCAATCATCCCTGTATGCTTTTAATGTGACCAATACGGGAAATGGTGGTGCAGGATCCTTTGCCACCAACGGAACAGGCTCTGCTCTAACGGGTGCTAACAGTTCGTCGGGTAATGGCGTACTGGCAACCTCTTCTTCCGGTAATGGTATCAGCGCTACGAGCGTATCGAGCATTGCCGGGCGATTTAAGATCACGCCGACATCGACCAATACCGTAGTGCATGTTTTCCGTACAATACGCGGCAGTAGCAACACAATGGCAGCAGGTGGCGGCGGTGGTTGGGATATGCAGGTAACCGACGATGCCGGTAATGATGTTAGCGGGGCATCTATAGCGCCCGTACTTACCTCTGCTGCAACCGGGGCAACAACTACCGATATACAAATGGAAACCACAAATAGTGGATCAAAGACGCTGAAGTTTACGCTGAAGGGCAATGGTCAGCAACGACTGCACGCATACACAACAGGCGCATTCGCTGGCACACCAACAGACGTATTAGCGTCGGACGCAAGTGGTAATGTTGTTCAAGCCACACCTACACAATTAAATGCGCTCATGGCTATGTCTGTAGTTGCCGCCGATCCGGACAACTGGAATGCAGCAGTAAGTACATTCACAACCTTACCCAGCCTGGCAGGCGCAGGAGGTAGCAAGACGGTTACGCTGCCTTCTGCGGCCAGTAATACTGGTAAGACTATAATCCTGCACAACGTAAACGCCGATGCGAATCTGTGGTCGTTCGCTGCCGCGATAACCTTGGCGAACGGAACAACTACCACAACTTTTGGGAATCAAACGCTAAAAACATTATTAAGTAATGGGTCTGTATGGATACAAATTTCAAGTCAATAAGATAACGATGAAAAAACTACTTCTTTTTTTACTACTCATACCAGCCCTGCTGACTGCCCAGCGTGTGGATTACTATCCCAAAAGGGACAGCACTTGGAAGGTAGTCCGGACCGTGGGCTTTGCCGTCTTACTTCCCGACAATTACAATACCAGTAAAAAATGGCCGTTTAAAATCGCTATTCACGGCATCGGGGAAAGAAGCGCCGGAACAATGGATAATCTGAAAAATCTGGTGTTAGGGTTCGACTATAACAATGATGGTTTCCGCGAAGGATCAGGCCTTGTAACCGATGATATGAAGAAGGCGGTTAACATGTACGGTATCGTGCTGGTAATTCCCACTTACGAATCAACGGAGTTTTTTGAACCTGCACTGGTTAACTATGTGTATGATTTTATGCAGGCTAACTATTCAATAGTGCCTAAAATGTTTCTTACGGGCTTCTCATACGGCGGCGGGGCTGTTACAAAATACATAACCAGCAGCACGGCTAATGCCAGTAGGGTCGCGTATGCGGTCCCGTGTGCGCCCGTGAATTCCATTGTTACGGCCTCCATTCCGGGGCAATTTAAAATACCGGTGCATTTTTTCGTCAACGATAACGATAATAACGGATCCACCAATTTGAATGTGACAAAGAATATGGTGAACGCTTTAAACGCAAGCAATCCAACTATACCAGCTATTTACACAGCGTTTCGAAAGGACGGCCACGGAGGAAATGTAGAGGCATGGTCCTTAACGCCGCCCAAAGCACCAGGCGGGCAAGGCTTCACAGACGCGGCAGAAAACGTGTATCAGGTTTACCTCGATATACTGGCCAATGGTCCGCGGCAAATGAAATCAGGATCGGCTGTTATTGTTCAACCCCCGCCGCCTACCACAATCACGACTAAAGCAATTGTCTCATTCACACTTACAGGCAACATAGTCCGGTTGGATGGTTCAAAATCTACCGGATACACAACTGGCCTTGATGGTGTGTGGGAGCTGGCAAACGCACCTGCGGGGCTATACGGTTGGGATGTTTTCCTTAAAGGTTCCAGCTATATAGTGGCAGATGCCACATTAACGAAACCCGGCGCCTATTCCTTCCGATTTAAATTGAAAGGAGATCCGGAGGTGAAGACGGTGGACATTAACTACGGGAAAACGTTCGTGGCATTTGATTCAGCAACAGACCTGATTACATATAGCGACGGCACGACGCAGAAGGGAACGGCATTTTATTCTAACGGGAAGTGGGTGGTTAAAACAGATACAGGAACTATCATTCAATAAAAAAATACTTTATGTGGCAACTATATCTTACCTGCACAGCCATCGCACTTATAGGCATGGCATTACAGGTCGCCTTAAAATTAAAATCATTGCAGGAAAAGGCGGCCGTTTCCAATGCGGAGTTTAATGTAGGGATGTACTTTAAGTATGACTGGGTATCCCTGTTATGCTCTGTATTGACCATTGCATTATTTCTTTTTTTCCTAAAGGATGCGGTTGAAAAATACCCGAACCTGCTTATTATAAAATTACTATTCGGATTCATTGGTTATACCGGCGCTGATGTGGCAAGCAGGTTGTTTAGCGTGGTCAACAAACGATTGAACCACATTATTGATCTGAAGACAAATGTATCTGATAAGGTAAGCCCATCGGCGGCACCGCAGTCGGTAGATACTAAGGCAAGCACGGGTGGAAAAACAGTTTAAAATGTGCATAATGAGCATTGATAAATCAACAACTCACAACCATTATTATGGTTGTGATCCAACTATTTCGGACAAACTAAATTTTTTAATTCAACAAAACACAAAAATTATGGCAGACTTAACAAAACTTGAACAGGAAGTTTCTGAAAACAAAACGGTAATGCAATCGGCTGTTACTCTTTTACAGGGACTGAAACAGAAACTCGATGAAGCCGGTACCGATGCGGTTAAATTGAAACAGCTCAGCGATGAACTGGACAGCAATACGAATGCTTTGGCAGAAGCAGTTTCGGCAAACACGCCAGCTGAAGGTCAACCTACTGAGTAGGCTTTTTTCTTAGTATTATCCATATGGCCGCTGCAGAAATGTGGCGGCCCATTTTAAAACCTCCAATAACACCATGAATTACCATCGCCCCTAAATACATAAGTAAGGAGCGAATCGTATGCAACAACAAAAAACTTACTCCCAGCAAGTCAACATCTTGACGTACGTGCTGGAGGATGACGAAGACATTATTGAACTGCTTGATCAGTTATTTAAAATGAATGGTTTTGTAGATTATGTGTTCTTCAAAGAATCCGAAAAATTTGTACTGAACCTTAACGAACGTGTTCACATTTGCGTCATAGATTACTCGTTAGGTGGGAAGATGAACGGGATAGACATTTTAAAGATCGTGCTCAGCCAAAACCCCTGGTGTAAGGTGATCATGGTCACCGGTAATGTGAATCCGCGGATTGTCATCGACTTTGTGAACAATGGCGGGTTTAGGTTTATACCAAAAGGAGAACCCGAGTTCAATAACCTTTTGGTGACTTATTTACAGGAGGCTATTGCGATTGTAAAGATGCAGCTTGATACGCATCAGGAATTGAAGGCGTCTTATGAAGAATTAAAACAACGAAAAGAAAAAAAATCACCGCCCAGTGAAACCGGATATATACCAATTGATAGCTAAATCGATTGCCGAATTAGTAATGTATGGAATATCCATATTCGCTGTTTTACAGGGTTGGAAATTATTCATACAGGAAAAGTCTGTCGGCAAAACAGCCATTAACAAAATAAAGGAAGATTACAATACCCTGCGAAAAGAGTTAGAGGATTACAAAAAGGATCACGAGGAAATGAAGGATAATATTGAGCACATTGAATCCCAATACGAGAAACTGATCGAAAAAATATTGAACAATTTTCCCTTCAACAAATAATATGAAAGTCCACCTGCAAAAATACTGGTTCACTTACCTGCTGGCCGCTGTCGCCATCTTCCTACTGATTCTTTTGCTGTCGGGTAATAAGCCGATTGACAGCCACGCGTCGGAAGCGGCGGCACTGAAGAAGGAGAACGCTGAACTATCCGATCGGATCAGCCGGGAACAGAAGGTTCACGATAGCCTGCATGCGGAGATCCGGCACAAAGACAGTGCTGTATCGGCGCTGCGCATTCAACAAACCGTTAAGGACCAGCAGATCAGAAAAGCCAAAGGGCAGGTATTGGCCCTGGCGGATGACGTCCGGGAGTTGCAACGTAATGACACATCAGAACTGGCCCGCAAAGCCGACAGCCTGCAACAGTACACCCGCGATCTGATCATGCTAAATGATGCTTATGTTGAATTCACTGATTCGCTCAATAGCCTTGTGGATAGAAACAAGGCTGATTACGAACGGCTGATTTCCGATAAGGATAAGTTATTCAACCAGGTGAATGCGGCCCGGGATCGGTGTGTGGAAGATTATGCGGGGCTTAAAAAAGACTACGATAAACTTGGTAAAAAGTTGAAGCGAAATAAATTGTTAACAAAGGTTACTGCTGTACTGGCCGGGGCACTGGCTGTGATTGCGGCGGTGAAGTAAAATACTTGTACGGTTACAAGAGGTTTGCATATCCAATTGAATTGATAATGAATTATTTGAAGTTTCCCGGAACAATCTTTTTGTATCAATACAAAACCTTTTTAAACTAAAAAATCAACTATATGGGTAAGAAAATAAGAGATGACGAAAAGCTGATGACCATTGTGGTCTGCGGCATATTTACGCTGGGGTTAATAATCCTGGAACTGGTTTATGGCATGTTCAGCCAGATGAATGGCTTCATGTGGTTAGCTGTCATTGTGCTTCACATTCTTCTCGGGTACTGCTGGTTTGTGGTCTTAAAAAACATGTACGACCCGAACTTCGATAAATGGCGCGGCTTTAATATAGGAATAGCCATTGTTACCATTATAGTAGTTCTGGGCCACCGATCCGACAAGCTCGGAACCATTGAGTTCTGGAAGGAAGTGGAAAAGAATAAGATCGAAAACGCAGCGCCATGATCAGTATTATCCTTTTCATCCTGGCCGCCTTCTTTAATGCGGTTATGGATGCTACCGAAAACGCACCCAACTTTAACGAAAGCCGGTTTAAAAACCTGCCTAAAACATTTTGGTTAAAGGAAGTAAGCTGGAAGTATGCCGCCCGGTTGTTCAATTACAAATTGGATGCCTGGCACATCGCTAAGTCCTGCATGGTCATCTGTTTTGTTCTTACTGCTATCTTCTTTGACTGGCCGGTTGAGAAATGGCAGGATGTGGCGATATATCTTATTGCAGGCGGCGTTATCTGGAATGCAACCTTTTACTTTTTCTATCACGTTTTATTTAAAGTCAAGTAATGGTAACATCGAAAGAGTTTTATGAAAAGTACGGTCACCCCTCGAAGCTAAACAACATTGTAATGTGGGATGTGCCCGCCGAGCTTGAAATAGGCGTGATCCCGAAACGGATATACTGCAATAAGGATCTAATAGGCCCCTTGTCGCAAGCGTTCAGCAACCTGATCCATCGCGGCTTTGTGAAAGAATTAAAGACCTGGGACGGCTGTTATAATTTCAGGCCCATCCGTGGTTATGAAAAGAAGTACGAGGCGGCCATGAAAGCTGGCAACATTGCATTGGCTATTACCTACCTATCTACTCATAGCTGGGGTGGTTCAGTAGATGTAAATGCTTTTGAAAATGGGTTAGGCAAAGAACCAAAGTTGTCTCCCGGATTCGTAAAATGCTTTACTGATGCAGGACTTGAATGGGGTGGAACCTGGAAAAGAAAGGATGGCATGCATTTTCAGCTTGCAAAATTACCTGCAACTAATTAAACTCGGTTCTAAATAATAACCCATCGTAAGGGTTAGATTCTTTCGGCCCTCCGTCTCAACGGTTGGGCCCTCTTTGTTTTACGGGTTCCCGTAATTATTTTAAAACGGTTTCTTTTATTGTGAGTTCTGTGCCGGTGAGGGCGTAGAATAAGTTCTGCAACTGGTGGACGAAATAAAGAGCAGCATACTTATTGTGCGTAAAATGAAGACGATATTCCTCCAATTTTTCACCTTCATAAATAAAAATATTATACCTGCCTAAAGAGGGGGCATTGTAGCACTCGCCCGTAAATTCAAACCCAAAATTAAGTAGAATTTCCTCTTCCAAAGGAATGGGGTCAAGATCCGAAAGCGTACAATCGGAAGCCCAAAAACAGTTCTTTGCCCAGTCTTGTTCAATTACCTGGATAGGGTGAATACGGTCTTTACAAACAGCCCTCAATTCATACCAGTTGTTACCGGGCATATCGTTTCTTAATACGTAATTTCCTATTCGAAGTTCGTTTGCTTGTATCATACTTTACCGGCTCCTATCCGGCGGGGGTTAAAATATCAATTTTATATTCCGTTTGATCGTCGGTATAAGATACGCGTTTATATTCCTTTATTGCGTTCGCCTCATTATTTGACGCAATAATCCTTCCATTTATATTATACATTCTTATCCCCGGCGCATACCATTTTTCAATGCATTTTTCTACTTTGCCCCAAAGTTCATCTTTATTGAATGCGTCGACTTTTCTGGATTTATTAAAGCATTCGCCATTTGAGTGGTTTTATTTCCATCCGTATTTTTTGAGTACCGGCAAAAGCGCCGGCCAGTGGGTTAATGTGTTTTGGTGTTAGTAGCCAAATCAATTGCATGTCCGTTATCAATTAAGCTGAATACATCAATGCCATTGCGGAATAGGTAAACAAGTGAATCCGGAGTATCTACAATTCGCAGCAGATCCCCCGCATTGTCCCGACATTCATAACACAGTTTCTTGTATTCCTCTTTTTGCTGTTTTGTCATATCGGATGGATGGGTTAAAAACAATTGAAAGTTCCCATCCAGCCTAAAGTCATTTATTTCGAAACTGTTTAACCATAGGTTGCCCGGAATAACATCCTTTTTATTAGCCCCGATATTATCCCCCATCAATGCCCCGTCATATAAAATTGCTTCAAGGCGACTTTCTATGTAATCGCCATCATGGAAGGTGAATCGATATCTACAACCTAAATAGTAGTGAGCGTAATCACAGCAAGGGTTATGCTTTTTCTTAGCCCATCTTTTCTTTGCACCCAATTTGGCAATTTCGCTTCTTCTTTCTGGGGTCAGCTTTTCAGCACGAGCAGGCCCGCCCTTTTTGCCTCCCAGCCTACCCAGTTTAACTGCGGCAGGGTTCTTTCCTAAAACCTCAATATCTGAGCAAGCGTCTGTCATGGCCTACTTTTTAGCCTTTTTATTCTCCTTCGCGAAATTGATCAATACATGTTCCATAAGGTTCTTCAGGCTGCGGTTCTGGTCCTCAGCAATTTCCCGTAGGTCTTTAATTACATCTGGGTGCAGGTGTACTTCGTGCCTGGCGGTGTCGAGTGATTTCGGCATGCCGCTAATATACGGCTTGTCCTTCTTTTCGGTTAACATACGATGAAGATACGTAAAGGTTACGTAACCTGCAAATAAAAGATGTCCCCTTATTTCTTCTTACCCGGCCTTTTCTTTACCCCGATCTGGTTGTAGATCAGCGTCAATAATTCATCCAGACTTATTTTAAAGTAGTCGCAAAACCGGTGCATTTCTTCCAGGGTTAGCCCCTCGGGTTCTTCTATCAGTCTCAGCATGCGGTTGTAGTTGGCGCCGATAGCGCTGGCGACCGTGGACCTGGGGAAGGTGTCGAAGATTTCAGACCACCTGGTGATGTCCCCGGTGGCGATCATACTTTTTATAATGAGGTACCTTTTGTCGGGCATATGGCAAGATATGAGAAAAAAGAATACTGTAAGGGTTGGATGCCACCTTGTCAAGGACATTAAGAGGGGTAGGAGTTATGGGAACGTGTAATGTATCAAAAAACAAACAAATTATTTATTATAATATGTAAAATTGTAATAATGAGTTGATTGAAAATCATACTGAAATTGTTCGATTCCCCTCACCTCCACCCATACACGCCCGCTGAAACCCACGTTTGGCGGGCTTTTCTCTTTTCTGACGCGACTTTCAGGGCAAATTATCTTCAAGTTTATTTATATTGCTTTATACTATTTTATAGTATTTTAGTGCGAATAACGTGCGACAAAACGTGCGAAAACCGCTAACATGCCGACTGCCAAAGCCCTTCTGGACACCCGCTATAAGTCGAAAGATAACACATACCCGGTCATTATCCGGTGCCGGCACCAGGGAAAGACCCGCGACATGGCCACCGGTTGGAAGATTGATAAAAAGTACTGGGCCGGTGAACAGGTCAGCGGCAGACATCCCGATGCGGTGATCATCAACGGCCGGATATCGGATCTACTCAACCAGGCCAAACAGTACTACGCCACCTGCCAGCTACAGGGCAGGCCAGTGAAGCTGGATCTAATAGGCTCACAGCGACACAGCTACTCATTTAACGCCTATCTCCTGCACCGCGCTAAACAGTTCGACGAAAAAGAAATGATCATTATGGGCAGGAAAACGCGGCGGTTGGAGAAGGAGATAAAACTATGCTTCTCCCGGGAGATTTTCTTTGAGGATATAACGGCCGATCTCCTGCGCGACTTGGAAGCCTGGATGGTGCAACAGGGTAATATCAATAACACGCGACATAAGAAGTTTAAATTCCTCGGGGAGTTTTATAGCCAGGCAGTAACCGACGGGAAGGCAACGGATCCAAATCCTTTTAAACAGTATAAGATCAAACGGAAACCCGTACAGAAAGAGAAGCTAACGCCGGAAGAGATAAAGGCCATCGAGGATCTTCAGTTGAATCCGGGACCGGTTAACAATGCCCGGAACCTGTTTCTCTTTTCCTACTACTGTAAGGGTGTTCGATTCGCAGACTGCATCACCTGCGGAAGGGACCATGTAGTTAATGGCCGAATTATTTTCGAGACCGGCAAGACCGGCAAGTTCATATCCATAAAAATTCACCAACGGTTACAAGTCATTATAGACAATTACAAGGGCGATTACCTGTTCCCCTATATAAAGACCTGGCCGGATAAAAAGATCGAACGGTTGAAGATAATAGATAGCCTGAATGTAGTGGTGAACAGAAACCTGAAAGTCGTGGCAGGACTATCGGGGATAAAAAAGGATCTGACCTTTCACATTGCACGGCACACATTCGCGTCCCATCTTAAAGGGGTAACGGATAATATCAATGCTATTCAAGAGTCATTGGGTCATTCGGATCAGAGAACCACGGCTTTATATCTACAGGCCCTGGATGATGAAAAATTGGACAAAGAAATGGACAAGCTGTATGGGAAATAAAAAAGGAGTAGCGCTCTATGCTACTCCCGTTACGCCCGGATTATGCCACTGAAATGAGTTAATGCGAAAGCCATTTTAAGGCACCGCTCACATTTCCTGTCAGTAGGCCAATTATAATAGCTAGCGCAATGATGGCGAATATGCAACCGAATTTCCATGAGTCAACCTCCACCTTTTCCCCTGGCGACAATCTTGCATATGTTTCATCCGCCTGTTCTCGCAGTTTTTTACGACCATAAGCAGTATTTGGGTTATATGGCTTTCGTTGGCCGGCCATTACAAAAAAAGACTGATAGAAATCGTCCCCATTTTCAATGAAGATCTTTCGTTTTTATGGATCTTAGTTGCTCCGTTGGTAATATTTATGGTGTTTTTGAATCCAAGGACTGTGAAGCCGCCACTCAGGGCAATCTTCTTATCCTTAATCGGAATGGAAATACCTAACGAGCTTTCAAAATGTATTCTGGCCTTCTGGTCAATTTCAATATAATCGGCGCCTTCCCAACTATTAAACTCGTCGCGATAAAAGGGGCGATAAAGGCCGATAATTAATATAGGGCGAACCTTATTCGATTTGAAATCTGTTGCAATTAATTCTGTTCCGAGAAGATAAACACCATCATCAAAGTCATGCAGCTTATAGCCGCCCAATGCCAAGCCAGCTGCTAAAAATCTACCCTTATACCCAACCGAGGTTGTAACACCCATTGCCCCGTTTTGCTTTTCGGGTATATATATGGTGGGGGATACTTTAAGAAATGGTTTTAAGGAAGAATTTTGCCCTTGTAAAACGATTGGTAATAAGAAGCAGGCGATAACGATTGATTTCATGTAGTTGTTTTCGTCATTAGTCTATATAGCGCCGTTAATATTACAAAATGTAACATTAAATACCAACCGTGTTTTCACCCTATTTAGGCTGTCCCTAGGGGTATACCCGTAAAATATAAAAAAGATTATTTATTTACATTTTGATTAATATCAAAGGGGTACATTCGGCGTCCATTTAACCTTTCAGTATGATTTACTCCCACAACCCACCATAACCCTTATATTTACAAACTCAAATAATTGCGCCTTTCGCGGTCTGGAAAACTGGTAATTTTCAAACGTCCCGCAGATGGCCACGCTACGGCGTGCGCACGGATACGCGGGACAAGGTATACCAGTACCTCCAGACCAGTACCGGGCCGCGCCTATTTTTTTTGCCCCCTGCTGGTCATATACCTACGATTAACCCCTCCGTTCCCTACACCCGGTAATCCCGGAGATCAAATACATATTGCTTATTTTAAACCTGTATAGCTATGGCTTCTGTTTACCAGGTGTGCGCTTCTTGCGCTTATTCTCCAGCTTGCCCAATTCGGCATCTATCACTGCGGCATCGATTTCGAGCTTGTCCGATTCTTTTTCGTTCGTTCCTTCAGGCTGGTGCTCCAACCGGTCCAAACTCTTCCGCTCCACAATACCGCCCACCCTTAAAGTCCGCCCAATCTCTGTTAATTGATCTATGCTTTCGGCTGAATTAACCAGGATGTCGGTCAGCTTGTCCTTTATTATACCTATCAATTCCCTATTTAATTGAAAGTATTCATTCGCCTTTCGTTCTGCGTCCTGGCGGCGGGCTTCCTTTTCCGCGATTAAACGTTCAGTTGGGTCTAAGGTTTCATGTGACACTTTTTTGTCGTATAGAATGTCGTATATCTTGGTGCCTAAATATTCATCAATAGCCTTAATTGAGTCGTCACGGAATTTAGGGAATTGCCCATTCTCATAACGTTGTATTGTCCTTATATTGATATTCAAGTCTTTAGCCAATTTTTCTTGCTTTATACCTTTTTCTTCCCTTGCTGTTTTTAATAATTCTCCTGGGTCCATATTAATAAAATTGAAACCTTGTTGCGAAATAAACCTGAAAATAATTGTCGGATAATTTGGAAACCCGACAATTTGTGTCGTATATTTGTATAGCAATGATGCTTATCAAATATACAAAGTATGAAACTCACGGACAAGGCAAAAGCGGAAATCAACAAGAACACCAGGCTAAAAAACCTGCTGGCAGTCGAGTTTGATTGTTCCGTGTTCACTATAAAAAGGTGGCTGGACGAAGGCGATGTAAGGCTTACCGCGCCATCTTCCACGATGATTATTGAAAAGGAATCCGAACTAACTATAGAGGATATTCTGGAAGTGGAGACGATCAACGAGGCCGCAAAATAATATCGGTCGCTCAATAATGCAAATCACGCAACAAAATAAAATCAAACCCTTTAAAAAACGAATCATGAAAAATCTAACACGCATCGACATCGTAGCAAGATTAGCCATTGCGGCAATTGTAATTGGAATCTCTATTACCGGGTACATGTATCACATTGGCAAATTCTAATGAGCAACCTCCTTACCATACCGCAAGTCGCACAGAAGCTGCAAGTAGCAGAGGTGACTGTCCGCTCCTGGATCACTAAAGGTGAAATCACTTTCATCAAGGTGGGCAAGGGGGTGAGGATAAAGGAGGAGTGGTTAGCGGGATGGTTGGAAAG
>JGI10216J12902_100029638_pt1 | contig 66702 bp, 47 predicted proteins | sample KanNatreferecore_FD_12902 | JGI IMG/M metagenome (IMG submission 12902)
CAGAGCCGCTGGAGCGAATAGTAGATGCCCATGAACATGCCGTTGCCGACGAAGGCGAAGATGACGGCGTTCGTGTGCAACGGACGCAGACGGCCAAACGAAGTGAACTGAAGGTTGAAGTTCAGGTCGGGCCAGAAGAGTTGGCACGCGATGAGCAGCCCGGCGCTGAATCCGACCAGCCCCCAGATGATCGTGGCGATCGCGAAAGCGCGAACGATGCGGTTGTCGTATTTGAATGTTTCAACGTTCATGGTTCAGGAATGGGTGGAGCGAGAAATCTTCGTAGCAGCCGACGTGAGGGGCTCTTTGGTTTGGGTGGAACGGGCTACCAGCCCGTCCCGGTCGGCAACCTGCCGACCGGAATGGAGAATGACGCGGTTAGTTCGAGAATTTCCGCCAATGTCTGAGCGCCCCGCCGTTCCGTCCGGCAGGTTGCTGGACGGCACAGGCTGGTAGCCTGTGCTACCCGCGCTCGTTTCATCTAGCAATACGCGCATCGAGGGCGTCAACGTGTCTTCATACTGCCCGGAACGAACCGCCCAGATGAATGCCCACAAAAAGCCCGCCGCAATGGCAATGCTCAACGGGATGAGGAGGAAAATCACACTCATTTCAGCACTGGGAAGATGCGCGACGCGGGCGCGCGCTGCTCAACGTGAATTGCCGGAGATGCAACAAGATTTGCCCTCCCACGAAAACTGCGCTGCGCCGCCCACGCCGTCGCGCCGCACGCAAACACCACCACGGAAATGGAACTCAGCGGCATCAAAATCGCGCAGACAATCGGCGCCAGCAGCCCGCTGGCCGCGATGCTCACCCCCACAACATTGTAGAGACTGGAAAGCAGAAAGCTCAGTCGCACGATGCGGGTCGAGCGCTGGGAGAACCGCAGCACGGCAGCGAACTGCGAGACCATGCCTGCGCTCATGATCACATCGCTCGCGGGCGAAAACGCGCTGATGTTCTCCACCACCGCGATGCCCACGTCGCTTTGCTTCAACGCGCCGGCGTCATTCAATCCATCGCCGACCATTGCGACGCGTTTGCCCGCCCGTTGTTGCGCGTGAATGAACTCCAACTTGTCGAGCGGCGACTGATTGAACCGCGTGTGCTCGCCGAAGAGTACCGCAAATGTGTCGCGCTGCTTCTCATTGTCGCCGCTCAACAGCGTCAGTTCGCAATTCGATGAGAGCGCCCGGATTGCTTCCGTCACGCGCTCGCGCAACGCACTCTCCAGCACGAAACAGCCGCGGTATTTGCCATCGATCGCGACGTGAACGACTGAGCCAGAAGGATTCCCGAGCGCGGCGCCACTCCCTCTCCCCACTGAGAGGAAAGGAAGGTCAGAAATTCTGATTTCGGAACTCTGCGAAACTCCGTGCGTTTCCAGCCACGCGGAAGAGCCCATCAGCATTTCGTGTCCCGCTACAATTCCTTCGATCCCGCAGCCTGCCTTCTCAGCAAACGACCGCACTGGTTCTGTGAAATCTGCGTCAAGAAATTCAGCTGCACGCACCGAGAGCGGATGAGTTGACTGCCGCGCGAGCGAGTAAAGCCACCGTTGTTCGTCGCGCGTAAGCGAAAGCGCCAGAGGACTGGCGCAGTCTAAAAGCTGGCGCTTGTGTGTGCGTCCCGGCAATTCGCAAAGCGTCCTGGACTGCGCCAGTCCTCTGGCGCTTTCCCATCTCACCGACTGTGCACCGGCCGCCGTGAGTGTTCCCGTCTTGTCAAACACGACGGCGTTCACCTTCGCCAGTGCTTCGACGACTTCCGTGCTTTTCACGAACACGTTGCGACGTCCGAGCGCGCGAATCGCGGTGCCAAGCGTGAACGGCGCCGCCAGCGCCAGCGCGCACGGACATGCCACGATCAGCACTGACGTGAATGCCTTGAGCGACTTGTTTGGGTCGCGAAACGCCCAGAACACTGCAGCGCCGACCGCAATCGCGATGACGATCAATGTGAAGCGGTAGCTGTAGGCATTGATGAGTGTCTCGAAGGAAGCAGCTTTGTCTTTGCGAAATGCTTCCTGGTTCCAGAGCGACGTGAGGTAGCTCTGCGAAACTGGCTTCACCGTCTCGACTTCTAAGGCGGCGCCCATCTGCCGTCCGCCCGCGTAGAGGTAGTCGCCCGCCGTTTTGGAAAGCGGTTCTGATTCGCCGGTGACAAAGCTGTAGTCGATGCACGCCGTGCTGGAGAGCAGGCGCGAGTCGGCAGGAATCAGTTCGCCGTTGCGAATGATGAGCACGTCACCGACGCGGAGCCGAGCAAGAGCAACGTGTTCCTCGTCTTCTGTAGCAGCCGACATGAGAAGGCTCTGATCAAACTCAGAACTGCTTAGAGCCTCCTCACGTCGGCTGCTACGTCGCGTCACCGCCAGCGGAAAGAACGATTGATAATCGCGCTCGAAGTTTAGCCGGTCGAACGTCTTCTGTTGAAACAGCCGCCCGCAGAGAAGGAAGAAAATCAAACCGCACAGTGAATCGAAGTATCCTTCACCGGCTCCGCTCAGCACCTCGTAAGCGCTCTGCGTAAAGATAGCGACGATGCCCGCGGCGATTGGCACCTCGATGGCAAGCCGCCTCTGTCTCAGGCTTGTCCATGCCGTGCGCCAATAGTAGAGCGCGCTGTACGTGACGACGGGGAGGGAGAGAAGCAGGCCAGCGTAACCCGCCATTTTGCGGAACGCCGAACCGCTGAACGCATCGACGCCGAAATATACGCCAATGGCGAGCAGCATCAGGTTCCCAAAGGCAAACCCAGCCACGCCAAGTTGCAGCCAAAGCTCTCGTGAAATCGAACTCCGCCGCGGCTCACTAAAGTCAGAGAGCTTCAACTCCGGCTCATACCCAAGCGAAGCCAGCAACCCGACCACTTCGCTCAACCTTGCGCGCGCGTTCTCGAAGGTGATGGCGACTTCCTTGCGCGGGAAATTCACCTGCGACTCACCGATGCCCGGCTTCAGCCGATACAAGTTCTCCAACAACCACACGCAGGCGATACAATGGATCGCCGGGATGTGAAATGTGACGCGGGTGATGCGTTCGTCCTGAAAGTTCACCAGCCGCTCGCGCACGACCGGCTCGTCGAGATATTTGAATTGGTCCTCGCGTGTGGCTTTGACGCGAACGCCCGCCGTATCTGCGAGTTCGTAGAAATTGCTCAGACCATTTTCGCTGAGCAGCTCGAAGACAGTCAGGCAGCCGTGACAACAAAATGCCTTGTCGTCACGGGCAAAGGAATCATCACGACACGGCGTGCCACAGTGAAAACAATTCACTGTCGCGCGCCGGTGTATTTCGCCGTCGAGGATTGAAGCCGTTGCTGCCATCGAACCCAGCAAGCATCAGCGCGGCACGATTCAGCGGCTTATCATTTTTTGGCAATTTCATGCCGGGAATTGGAGAATCAATCCTGATCCGTCGCTGCGCACGCCAACCGGCCTGCGAATCCGCCGGAAGTTGACCTGAGTCAACGCACCGCGCGATCGCCTGCGTCTAATCGCCAGCTTCGAAACACAGCCGCTCGTCAGAACTATTCACTGCGAGTGGCAATCGAGCACTTGACGATGCCACGCGCTCATCAACGACATGGAACGCGCAGCCGATTGAATGTCGCCGTCATCCTGGCGGCAACGTTCGCGTTCCATGTCGTCCTCCACTCGCAGCCCTTTGCTGGTGACGCCAATGCAGTCCTTGTCCTCACGCGTGCGAGTTGGATTTGGTCGGCCCAAACAAACTCCGACTGTGGGCTGCGACGGACGTTCACGCTCGATTCGGCGCCGACAAACGCGAGCGTGCTCATCACTGCCGACAATGGCTACGAGCTTTACGTGAATGGGTCGCTCGTCGGGAGTGAAGTCGGCGCGGCGTCGGACGTGTGGCAATCGGTCGAACGCTACGACATCGCGTCGCGGCTCGCGAAAGGGAGGAATATCATCGGAATTCACGGCTTCGACCTCGGCGGTGTGCGCGGAGTGATTGCGGCCGTGCGCGTCGAGTGCAGCAGCGGGGCGGTGGTTGAGCTGGTCACGGATCAAACCTGGCGTGCGGCGCGCGAAGGACGCGGTGTGGATTATTCGCACCCGGAATTCGTCGAGGGACCGGACTGGACCGATGCGCGAGTGATTGGGCGCAACGGCGTCACCCCTTGGGGCCAGGTGGCGTGGTCCGCAGACGCGGAGCGATTGCGGGCGAGGAAGTCGCCGCGCCTGGAACTGGAGCAACCGAGCGCCGATTTCGTGTGGCCGGAGGCCATCGCATTTCTCGATAAGGATTGCAGCACTTACGTTCCGCAACGCGGAGATGCGTGGGGATTGGTCTTCCGAGTGAATGACTGGTCGCGCGCTTACACGGAATTTGATTTGCCGACGCCCGCGAAAATCGGGCGCAAGCTCTACGTGCTGGAAGGGGGCCAGCCCACGAAGGTAGGGCGATGCTGTCCTCAGCACGCGGTCGCTCCCTGCCAACCACTATCTCACGATTCCAGTTCGCGGCCCGGCGCGCTGAGGACAGCGTCGCCCTACCACCATCCACGTCTCCTCCTCGATGCCGGCTCTGGCGCTATTGGCTCCCCAAGCGTTTCCTTCGATGGGCGTTCACTCCTTGTCACGATGGCGCGCGCGGGCGAGAAGTTCTTTCACATCTATCGCGTGCCCGCGAACGGCGGTGCTCCGCAGCGGTTGACCGAAGGCCCGTTTCACGACATCGATCCGGCCGAGTTGCCGGATGGGCGAATTGTTTTCACGTCCACGCGCATCGGCACGTTCGAGGAATATCATCAGCCGCCCTCGCGCGCGCTCTTTCGCATGAACGCGGACGGTAGCGACATTCACCCGATTACCTCGACGCTCATCTTCGACAACGAACCGAAGGTGATGGCGGATGGCCGCATCGTGTTCATTCGCACCGACAATTTTTTCGACCGCGGCAAAGTCGAGACGCACCTGCACAGCATTCGGCCCGACGGCACGGACGGGCTCACGGAAATCGGCGCGAACGTCGGCGCGGATTACGGCTCGCGCTTGCGCGCGTTTGGTTACGGCAGTCCCGCGCCACTGCCGGATGGCCGGCTTGCCTTCATTTCCAATCGCGGCAACGGCATCGCGTCCGTCGGCGCGCCCGAGCGGGACTTTCAGCGCTTGCCGAATCAACTGGGCGACCTCGCACCGTTGCCCGATGGCCGATTGCTCTGCACCGTGCTCCGGCCTTCCGCCAAAGGAATGAGTTCGGACGTGCTCGGCGTGATCGATGCACGTCACGGACGCGTCATCGCAATTCACGAATCACAGGCGGGTTCAATTCACTCGCCGGTTTTCCTCGGCGCGCGCTCGAAGCCGCCGGTGATTCCCGATTACGTTGACCGCGCCGCAGCAGATAAACCGGGCGCGACGGGATTCCTTTTCTGTCAGGACGCGCGTTTCACCACGAAAACGAAAGCAGCGTGGTCGCGCATCCGCGCCATCCGCGTGCTTGGCGCCGTGCCGCTCACCACGCGTTCATCCCACTCGCACATCGTTCACGTGGGCCACGAAACCGTCGAACTCGGAACAGTTCCGATCGCAGCCGACGGTTCGTTCTTCATTGAAGTTCCCGCCGACACGCCGCTCGCGCTTCAGGCCGTGGATGCCGAAGGCCGCTCGGAGTTGAACGAGATGTCCTGGATGTACGTGCGTCCCGGCGAACGCCGATCCTGCGTGGGCTGCCATCAACCGCGCCAGGCCGCGCCGCCGCTCGATAGTTTCGCCGCCGAGGCTTTGCGCGCTCCGCCGTTGAAGCTTGTTGGCCAGGGCGACCCGCATCGGTTCCGCGGCAACAATCCCGGCGTGACCGGCCTGATGGATTTGCAGTTCGAGCGCTTCCGCGAATGTGCCTCGCTTAACCGCAACACGCTTCGCGATCAGCCGAATGCTTCCCGGCGCGATGAATTGGCAGCGCTTGTGGAATACCTGCGCGGGTCCGACGCTCCTTCGAAAATTTCCGCCGCGCAACGGCTGGCGCTGCTCCGGGAGCGTGAAGCGGCCATCCCGCTGGCAAAGTGTTTGCAGGAAACAAATCGCGAAGTGCGCGTGGCCGCGGCGCTTGCACTAGCCGCGTGCGGCACCCGCGAATCCGTTCCGCGGTTGCTGACCGCGCTGGATGACAAAGATCCAATTGTCGCTCAGGCCGCCGACGTTGCTTTGGAAAACCTGACTGGCCACACGGTGGTCCAAGGTAGGGCGCGGAGCGACGCGCCCTACCAGCCTTCCGTCATTTGGCGCCAGTGGTTCGCATCGAATTCTTGGAACAGCATCGAGGCCAACCTTGTGCGCACTCTTCGTAGCAGCCGACGTGAGGAGGCTCGCTCTTCTCATGCCGAAAACAGTCAGAGCCTCCTCACGTCGGCTGCTACGCAAAGAGCGGCTGTCGTCGCGCTCGGCCATATCGGCGGCGACGCGGCCCGCGCGGCACTCCGTGAGTTCGTTCGCGAGTGCGCGGCAACCAATCCTTACCCGCCGTTCGTGAAGGACAATCGCACCGACAACTTCACCTTCAGCGCTGAGTCACCGCTGAACCCGCGCACGTTGCAGGAAACCGTTCGCGCGCTGGGGCATCTTCGCGACACGAATGCTCTTCCGTTGTTGCGCGAACTGCTCGCGAAGAACATCGAGCCGCGCACGGGTAATCTCTTTCTCGTCGAAGCGGTCGTTGAAGCGTTCGGGCGCATCGGGTCGGGTAGCACAGGCTACCAGCCTGTTTCGTCCGGCAACCTGCCGGACGAAACGAGCGAGTCGCTACGAAAGCAAGGCAGCGCTACTTCCAATCCAATCGCTTCTCCAATTCCGGTCGGCGAGTCGCCGACCGGCACGGGCAGGTTGCCCGTGCCACCCAGGGACGGAACGCATGACGCCGAAACCGCGCTGCTCGAAACGTTCGCTGCGCTCAAGGACTACTGGCACTACGTCGGCTGGTACAGCGATCATCCGGCGCTCTATGCCTGTCACTCGTCGCCAGTCCACGCACGAATCATCGAGGCACTCGACGTGCTTGGCTCATCGCGCGCCGCCGCCATAGTGCCGCAACTCATTCGCTCCGTGCCGACCGATCCCGACCGCGCATTGTTTCCGCAGAACGATGATTACGAAATCCTCGTGGGTCGGCTCATTCGCCGAAGCGGGCGCGGACAGGAAGTCATCGAAAGCTGTCTCGCGTTGCTCGGGGACCCGTTCGCGAAGCCGGGTGAGCAGATTAAGACCGCGCTTACGACCACGCATCCCGCGTGGGCCGGACATCCCGGCCCGGCCAATCGCGCCGCGCAGATTCTCTCGCTCGTCTGCCGGGACGCCGTTGCCGAACCGCAAGTGCGCGCCGCGTTGGCTCGCTTCCGCGACATGCCTGAAGAACCGATCAGCCGCACGCTCGGCAATCCGACTTGGACGCCCGTCCGCCATTGGACGCTATTCTATCTCGCTCGCGCTCTCGGCAACTTGCGTGACAAGGCTTCGGTTGAAACACTCGGCGGCGTTCTCGCTGACGAGTTGAACGAAGCGCGGCACGGGCGTCCTGATCCTTCGCAGCCTGAGATTCACTTTCTGCATCTTGAATACACGCCATGCTGGCGCGCGGCGGCTGCGTGGGCGCTGGGCGAAATTGGCGACCGTCGCGCGTGGCCGCCATTACTCCGCGCCGTGCGCAATCTCGACAACGCCACCGATGTGCGGCACGCCGCGGCCACAGCGCTGGGAAAGTTGGCGACGCCTGCCGACGACGCTGAACTGAAGCAACTCGCGGCGGAATACCCGGAAGTTTCTGTGCGCAAAGTTCTGCAAAGAGCCGCTGCGAAATCTCGAACGAAAGAACCCATCCTCGCCGGCAAAAAAGGAGACTACAGATGATTCACTTCACGACAAACCTCGCAAATCGGGGACCCTCGACGTTCAGAGCGATTGTCCCTTTGGGACAGAAAGCCGCGCTCCTGCTTGGGTGCCTCGTTGCAATTCTCGTCACCGCTGGTGCCCATGCTTCAGGCTACACAGATACTCATGTGCCGACGGCCGCAACAAAGAACTCATTCGCTGCGCCCACGGCCATCATTGGGACGGCGGACGGCAGCGCGCTGTACGTCGCGTTTGAAGCAACGGGCGAAGTGCTCGTGCTCGATGCGGTGACGAAGAAGATTGCTGCTCGCATCCCGGTTTCACGCTCGCCTTCCGGTCTTGCGTTGTCCGCGGATGGTGCGCGGCTTTACGTCACATGCGCCGGGCCGGAGAGCACCGTCTGCGTGGTGGATACTACGAAGCGCAAAGTGATTTCCCGGCTGCGGGCGGGTTATCAGGCGCAGTCGCCCGTGCTGAGTCCCGATGAGCGCACGCTCTACGTTTGCAATCGCTTCAACAACGACGTGAGCGTCATTGACCTCGCGAAGGAAAAGGAAATCCGGCGCATTGCTGTGCCGCGCGAGCCGTTCGCTGCCGCGGTAACACCCGATGGAAAGCGATTGCTCGTAGCCAATCACGTTCATGCGGGACGCTCGGACGGCGACGTGGTCGCTTCGAGCGTGAGCGTCATCGACACGGCGACAGGCAAAGTGATGAAGGAGATTACGTTGCCCAACGGCAGCACATTGTTGCGCGACATCCGCATCTCACCGGACGGCCGCTACGCGGTTGTGGCGCACACGCTGGGGCGCTTTCATTTGCCGACGACGCAAATCGAGCGCGGCTGGATCAACAGCAATGCCGGAAGCATTATCGATCTTGCCGAGTTGAAGCTTCTGAACACGGTGCTGCTCGACAACATCGACCGAGGCGCCGCCACGCCGTGGGCTGTGGCGTGGAGTCGCGATGGGAAACAATTGCTCATCACGCACGCGGGCACGCATGTGTTGAGCATCATCGATTTCCCCGCGCTCATCGCGAAATTGGCCAAGGTGCCGGTGATACTGGAACCGGCCAAACCCGTGGACCACACCTCTGCCTCGCGCACGGCGGCTGAGGTGCCGAACGATCTTTCGTTTCTCGTTGGCGTGCGGCAGCGGGTCAAGTTGTCCGGGCGCGGGCCGCGTTCGGTCGCGATTGCCGGCAATCGCGCGTGGGTCGCGAATTATTTTTCCGACACAGTCGATGTCGTGGATCTCACATCGGAATCGCCGCTCGTCGAAACCATTCCGCTCGGCCCTGCGCCGCAGATGACGAGCGCGCGCCTCGGCGAACTTTACTTCAACGACGCGACGCTCTGCTTCCAGGGCTGGCAGTCGTGTTCGAGCTGCCACTCGCACGACGCGCGGGTGGACGGATTGAACTGGGACAATCTCAACGACGGCATCGGCAATCCGAAAAACGCGAAGAGCCTGCTGCTCGCGTTCTCGACGCCGCCATCTATGTGGCTCGGTGTGCGCTCAAACGCTCACGCGGCCGTGCGCGCCGGCATTCGCAACAGCCTCTTCACCGTGCAGCCGCCGGAAGTCGCCGAAGCCATCGACGACTACTTCAAGTCGCTTAAGCCGATGACCAGCCCGCGCCTGATGAAAGGCAAACTGTCGCCGAGCGCCGAGCGCGGGAAGAAATTGTTCTTCAGTGACACTGTCGGTTGTTCCGATTGCCATCGCGGCCCGCTCTACACGGACCAGAAATTTCACAACGTCGGTACCATCGGGAAATTCGACCAATCCACGAATCGCTTCGATACACCCACGCTCATCGAGGTTTGGCGCAGCGGACCGTATCTGCACGACGGCCGCGCGGCGACGATGCGCGGCGTATTGACGACCTTCAACCGCGACGACGAGCACGGCTCGACCACGAAGCTCACTCCCCGGCAAATCGACGATTTGGCTGAATACGTTCTCTCTCTATGAAAACGCGCCCGCTGGGAAACTCCGGCCTCCACGCCTCCATCGTCGGCCTCGGCACCTGGGTGCTGGGCGGCGGCGCGGCGTGGGGACGCGATACCGACGACAAAGAATCCGTCCGTACGATTCACGCCGCGCTCGACGCGGGCATCAATCTCATCGACACGGCGCCGGCTTACGGTTGGGGACGGAGCGAAGAGATCGTGGGCAAGGCCATCAAAGGACGGCGCGACAAGGTTATCCTCGCGACGAAGTGCGGGCTTTGGACGGACGACGAGCGCGGCTCGTTTTTCACGGAGTTCGACGGGCGCACCATGCGGCGCAGTTTGCGGCCCGACACGATCGCGATTGAAATCGAGCGCAGCCTGAAACGCCTTGGCGTGGAATGCATCGACCTTTATCAGACGCACTGGCCGTCGGTGCCGCCCGACTTCACGCCCATCGCCGACACGATGGATTGCCTGCTCAATCTGAGAAAGTCAGGAAAGATTCGCGCCATTGGTGTGTGTAACGTTTCGCTCGGCGAGTTAAAAGAGAACGTGCGCTGCGGTCCGGTCGTAAGTGACCAGTTCCGCTACTCGATGCTCCATCGCGATTCGGAACAGGACATCCTGCCGTATTGTGAGCAGCGTGGACTTGCCACGCTCACCTACATGTCACTCGAACAAGGATTGCTCACCGGCAAAGTGGGCATGGATCGCGTGTTCAACAAAGATGAGTTCCGCAGCAACGAGGCGTGGAATCCCTGGATTGCGCAAAGGAATCGTGGACGCGTCCTTGAGTTGCTCGAGAGCTGGCACGATCTGACGGACAAATATTCCTGCACGCTCGCCCAGCTCGTTATCGCCTGGACGGCAGCTCAACCGGGCGTAACGCATGTGTTGTGCGGCGCCCGCCACGTCGAGCAGGCAAAGGAGAATGCGGTCGCGGGGAACTTGCAGCTGGCGCCGGACGACCTTGAACAGATGCGCCACGACGTTGAGACGCTCGGCGAACCGTTGGAAGCAGAAGTCATGGCATCGTTATGAGAACATCACAGTTTCAATTCGCAACGCTCATCCTGTTGTTGGCGGGGCTCGGAACATTTGCGGCGTCCACGGCAGAGAATGAGCACGCATGGCAGCAGTTCCTCGAAAAGGAATGGCTGCTCGAAGCGCAACTCCATGCCGAGTCACAACACGCCAGCAAGCTCACCACGCGCGACGACGCGGCTGGCGGCTGTGATGGCGTGACCAATGGCAAGTGGGGTTTTCACACCGGACTGGACGCCAATCCGTGGTGGCAGGTGGACCTCGGCCAAGCGCATCCGCTCGCGCAAGTGCGAGTTTGGAACCGCTCCGACAACGACGGCTCCGCTCAACGCGCGGCGAAGTTCCGTTTGTTGCTCTCGAATGACGGCAAGGAGTGGCGTGAAGTCTATCAGCACAACGGCCAGGTCTTTTACGGCTACCGGATGCCGGACCGTTCGCCGCTCGTGGTGAAGTTGACCAACGCCGAGGCACGGTTCGTGCGCATTCAGCTTCCGGGAAAAACATTTTTGCATCTCGATGAAGTGGAAGTCATCCGCGCGGGTCAATGGGAGAACGTGGCGCGCAACAAACCTGGTGAGCAAAGCAGCGTGAGCCAGTGGTCGGTGCATCATGCGCGCAATCAGGCAGAGTTGGACTGGCGCGAATTTACGCGCAAGGCGCTGGCGAATTGCGAACGGCTTCTGTTCCCCCGCTCCCCTCAACGGGGAGAGGGGTTAGGGGTGAGGGGTGATGCGGCCAAACGGCTTGAGACGCAGCCAGCGCCACTGGCAATCCCACCCCTCACCCCGGCCCTCTCCCCGTTGAGGGGAGAGGGAGAATCGTACCCAGTCGTTGAACAAATTCGGGCAACAGGCGCTGCGAACGAAATCGCTTGGCTCAGAGAAAAACTCTCCGCGCTTCCCACGAACATTTCCGCCCAGCCACTCTTCCTCCAAGCCCGCGCGCTCCAGCGACAACTCGCGCTGGCGAATCCGCTGCTCGACTTCGACGCCATCCTCTTCACAAAGCGCGTGCCCGGTTCGTTCAATCATATGAGCGACCAGTACTACGGCTGGTGGTCGCGGCCTGGCGGCGGCATCTGCCTTTTGCGTGGCTTCAAATCCGGCGCGCCGACGACCGAGTGCCTGACCGACGCGCATTTCAGTGAGCCAGGAAGTTTTCTGCGCCCTGCGTTGTCGTTCGACGCGAAGAAAATTCTCTTCGCCTGGTGCAAACATTACCCGCATCTCGCCAAGGAGACGGACAAACTCAACAAGGCGAACGTCCCCGAGGACGCCTTCTATCATGTCTTCGAAATGAACCTCGACGGCTCCGGCGTGCGCCAGCTGACGCACGGCAAGTATGACAACTTCGACGCGCGGTATCTGCCGGACGGTCGCATCGTGTTCCTTTCCACGCGGCGCGGACAGGCCATTCAGGTGAACAAACAAAGCGCTGCGGCCACACTTGTCCGAAGCGAATTACCGGACTGCTACGTGCGCTGCGGCGGCGACGCGAGCCGGCCCGTGGCGGTTTACACGCTGCACACGATGAACGCCGACGGCAGCGACCTCACACCCATTTCGCCCTTCGAGATGTTCGAATGGGAGCCGAGCGTGGCGCACGACGGCACGATTCTCTATTCGCGCTGGGATTACGTGGACCGCGACAACATGCCTTACATGAGCCTGTGGTCGATCAATCCCGACGGCACGAACGCGCGCCTGGTTTATGGCAATTACACCAAGGCGCCGCACTGCACGTTCGAGCCGCGCGCGATCCCCGGCTCGCAGAAGATCATCTTCACCGCGAGCGGACATCATTCGCAAACGATGGGCAGCCTGGTGTTGCTCGACCCGGCTATCGGCACGGAAGGCGCAGCGCCCATCACGCGCTTGACGCCGGGGACGCCGTTCCCGGAGATCGAAGGCTGGCCACGCGCGTTCTACGCAAACCCGTGGCCGCTCTCCGAGCGCACGCATCTCGTCGCGTGGGGCGTGGAAGAAAGCGTCAGCGAAGGCCGCACGCGCGCGAAGAACGGCATGGGCCTCTATCTGTTCAACGCCGATGGCGGACTCGATCTGCTTTATCGCGACGCGGAAATTTCCTCGATGTATCCCATCCCGCTGAAAGCGCAGTCGCGCCCGCCCGCGCTGGCCAGCACCGTGAATTGGGACGGTCCGCAGGAAGGAAAATTTCTCGTCAGCGATGTCACGCGCGGACTCACGACCGTGAAGGCCGGCGACGTGAAGGCGCTGCGCATCGTGGCGTTGCCAGCGAAAACACAGCCGTGGATGAACGAGCCGATGATGGGATTGACGCGAGACGATCCCGGCAAAGCCGTGCTCGGCACCGTGCCGGTCGAGGCGGATGGCTCGGCGCATTTCCGCGCGCCGTCCGGCGTGGCGCTGTTCTTCCAAGCGCTCGATGCGCAAGGCCGCGCGATCCAAACGATGCGCAGCGCCACGCACGTGCAGCCGGACCAAACGTTGAGCTGCGTTGGTTGTCATGATTCTCGCAAGGATGCGCCGCCGCCAGCGCGTCCACCGCTCGCGTCGTTGCGCGCGCCCTCAAAAATCACGCCCGGGCCGGAAGGCTCGTGGCCACTGCGCTTCGACCGCTTGATTCAACCCGTGCTCGATGCGCAGTGCGTGCGCTGTCACAGCAGGAATTCGTCAGACGCTGCGGCTGCGAAATTCGATCTCACGTCCAGCCGTGCCTATGAATCCCTCACACGCCACGGTGAACCGAGCCTGCGCGACGTTGTTCTCGCCGCGTATCGCGAAGGCGTTTCTACCGAAGGAAAAAATCCCGCTCAACACAGTGCGCTCCTCGCCGTTCTTTCCGCGCCAGGGGGTCATTATGGCGTGAAACTCACCCGCGCCGAACTCGACCGATTCACGACCTGGCTCGACACCTACGGCCAGCGCCTTGGCTCGTTCAGCGATGAGCAAGAGCAGAGTTTGTTGAAGCTGAAGCAGTCGTGCGCCGCGCTGTTGCAAGAACGAGAGTGAAATTTGTGAACGCGCCAATGTTGCCAAACGTGGGATGCCATTCTCCCTCTCCCCTCAACGGGGAGAGGGCCGGGGTGAGGGGTGGGAACAGTCGCTGGCGTCATCACCCCTCACCCTCAATCCCTCTCCCCGTTGAGGGGAGAGGGAAGCACCTTCTCGCGCCACGGACATTCGTTCGCCGTTCGGTTGTCCGAGCAGTAAGGAGGAAATGAATTTATGAACACCAGTTCTGGTTTACGTTTTGTCGCTCGATGCTCTCTGACTTTTCTTTGTCTTCTCGGTCTGCCGCTGCTCGCCGCCGAGCGGCCGATTCCGCCGGCGTTCGGGCCGCACGTTGGTCTGAAGCCGAGTGACTTCGCCGAGGCGAAATCGTTTCGCGGCTCAAACCGCATCGTGGGCACGTACTACTTCTACTGGTACGATGCGGCGACCAAGGAACACATTCTTGATGGCGACGGAACGGACGCGCTCACAACGCACCCGCCGAGTCTGGAGGATTTCAGCTATCGCTCGGTGACGTGGCACAAGCGCCAGCTTCGCGACATGATTGCCGCTGGCATCGATGTGGTGCTGCCGGTGTTCTGGGGCGCGCCATCGGAACACGACAGCAAGGCGAACCTGCACTGGAGTTACGTTGGGATTCCGCCGCTGGTGCAGGCGCGGGAGGAGTTGCTTCGCGAGGGCGCGCAGCCGCCGCGCATCGGGCTTTTCTATGACACGAGCACGCTGCGGCACAACGCGTGGCGCGAACACGTGGACCTCACGACTGAACGTGGACGCCGCTGGTTTTACGCAACGGTGCGCGATTTCTTCTCGATGGTTCCGCCGAAGCACTGGGCGATGATCGACGGCAAACCAATCACGCTGCTCTACTCGGCATCGTTTGCGAAGGGCCACGATCAGGGCTGCATCGATTTCACCAAATCGGAATTTCCAAAAGAGTTCGCCGGGCGCGTGCCGTGGATTGCCCGCGAAGTTTCGTGGCGCGTGCAGGCGGACAGCACCGTCGCATGGGGCGGCGCGCTGGGATTGAAGAATCCTGGCGTAGCGTCGGTTGGCCCGGGCTACGATCACTCGGCGGTGCCAGGACGCGATCGCCTCGTGGTCGAGCGCGAAGGCGGCGCGTTCTACGAGCGGCAATGGGAAAAGTTCCTGCGGCGACCATCGAACTTCGTCATGGTCGAAACCTGGAACGAGTTTCACGAAGGCACTGATGTGGCCGAGTCGAAAGAGTACGGCCGCCAATACATTGAACTCACGCGCAAGTATTCCGATTTGTTCCGCCAGGGCTGGCGTCCGCCCGTGCCCAAGGGGAAATACACCGATGCGAAATCGGTGAGCGTCACACTCGCGGCGAACAATGCGGAAGCAGGTCTGAAACAAATCGAGAACGATGATGGCCTGACGCAGCCCAACGAGTTCAGCGGTCGCACGGCGCGCGGCATCGCAGCGGGAGCAAGCAAGGGCCGCTACATCTACTTCACCGTCGATGAGTCATTCAAAGCGACGGACCCGGTGAATTTCACCGTGGATGTGAATTACTTCGACGCTGCGCCCGGCACGCTGGCACTCGACTTCGATGGCAGTGATGAAAGCGCGCCGTTCAGCGGCGCCTACACGCGCAGCCCTGACAGTGTGAAGCTCGTCGGCGACAGGCGATGGAAGAGCGCAACGTTTCGTTTGCCGCGCGCGCGCTTTCTCAACGGCCAGAACCGCGGCGCTGATTTCCGGTTTGTGGTTGAAGCACCGGCGTTTGCCGCTGGCCGCGTTGCGTTGCGCAAACAATCCGGCGGCGATACGGCACAGGTTCTGTTCGACTTTGAGCACGGCAGGGAACTCATCAGCGAACAGGACGCCAAAGCACGAGTTGCTTCGCGCGGCGCCGGGCGAGTGCTGCGCGTGGAGACTGGCCATGCGCAATCGTGGCCGGGCGTGACCTTGCGCGCGCCGAACGGTGCGTGGGACTTGTCGAGCTTCGCCGCAGTGACGCTGCGCGTGCGCAACGTGGGTTCAAATTCTGTCACGGTGAACTGTCGCGTGGACAACGCGGACGCGGACGGCACGAAGCATTGCGTCAGCGGCTTAACGACGGTTTCGCCGGGTGCCGAAAGTTTTTTGCGCGTGCCGCTGAAGCGTCACGGGGAAAGCAGGCTTGGCGGGAAGCTCTTTGGGATGCGCGGCTATCCTGTGGCGACTGGTGGCGATCACACTGTTGACCCGTGCCGTATCACACAATTGCTGCTGTTCGTGAACAAGCCCACAACGGCGCACGCATTCGAGGTGGACGACATTCGGTCCGAGGGCCAGTTCGTGCCACCGACCGCGAGTGTGACCGATGCCGACCCGTTCATTCCATTCATCGATACGTTCGGCCAGTACCGTCATCGCGACTGGCCGGGGAAAGTGCATTCGCTCGATGAATTGAAACAGCGCCACGCAGACGAAGCGAAGGAACTCGCCGTGCAATCGGGTCCGTCGGAATGGAACCAGTTCGGCGGATGGAAATCGGGGCCGCAGCTCGCGGCCACTGGATTCTTCCGCACCGAGAAACACGCTGGCAAATGGTGGCTGGTCGATCCCGAAGGCCGGCTGTTCTGGTCGCATGGCATCGATTGCGTGCGCATGCTCGATGCGACGGCGATTGAGGAGCGCGAGGATTGGTTCGCGGAATTTCCCGGCGCGCAGCCGGACTTAGCCACGTTCGTCTCACGAGGCCACGTGTTGAAGGGGCATTACGCCGGGCGCTCCGTGAAAACTTTCAGCTTCGCGGGCGCGAATCTTCAGCGCAAATACGGCGCGGACTGGCGCGGGTCGTTTGGCGATGTGGTGCACCGCCGGCTTCGCAATTGGGGCCTGAACACCATCGGCAATTGGTCTGATGAAACCGTGCGGCTCCAGAAGCGCACGCCGTACGTGGACGCTATCGGCTCCGGCAGCGCGCGGCGCATCGAGGGCAGCGAAGGCTACTGGGGCAAGTTTGCCGACCCATTCGACGCGAGCTTCCGCGAGAGCATGCGCAAAAGCATGGCGGGGAAGCGCGGCAAAAGCGCGGGCGACCCGTGGTGCATCGGCTTCTTCAGCGACAATGAGATTGCCTGGGGCGATGAACTGTCGCTGGCCATCGCGGCGCTTCAATCGCCGTCCGATCAGGCAGCCAAGCGTGCGTTCATCGCGGACCTCCAATCGAAGTACGGCGACATTGCGAAGCTGAATGCCACGTGGGGCGCGAGTCACGTCTCATGGGAGGCTTTGCGCGAATCTCGCACTGCGCCCGACAAAAAACGGGCACGCACCGATCTCGAAACGTTCTACACGAAAATTGCCGATGCCTACTTCCGCACGGCGCGGGAGGTCATCAAGGAAGCCGCGCCCAATCAGCTTTATCTCGGCTGCCGCTTCGCGTGGGTGAACGCGCGCGCGGCGGCGGTCGCGGCGAACTATTGTGACGTGGTCAGCTACAATCTCTACAAACGCTCCGTCGCGGACTTTCAATTCAATGGCGGCGCGGATGTGCCGCTCATCATCGGCGAGTTTCATTTCGGCGCGCTGGATCGTGGAATGTTTCACACTGGTTTGGTGCCGACCGCGAGCCAGATGGATCGAGCGCAGACTTACACGAACTATGTGAGCGGCGCGCTACGCCATTCGCAATTTGTCGGCTGCCACTGGTTCCAATACCAGGACCAGCCGACGACCGGCCGCGTTTACGACGAGGAGAATTACCAGATCGGTTTCGTGGACATTGCCGACACGCCGAATCGCGAAATCACCGACGCCAGCCGCGCTGTGGGCGCGAAGATGTATCAGATGCGGGTGGGCGCCCAGTAAGTGGGCAGGTTCGGTTCGCTCGCCCAGTTGCGGGAGGACCTGTGAAGTAAAGGATCGAATGTCAGGAAAACAGAAACGGAAAGAGCCATTATGAAACCATCAATCTCGAAATTAATCGCGCTGGCGAGCCTGCAACTGTTGGGATTCACCATTCTGGCAAAAGCAGACTACGGCGTCGAATCCCGCCGCCCGCTCTCGGACCCACAGAAGGCCAAAGTAGAAAACGGTGCCGTGGGAACATGGCGGGCAACCATCAGCACCAATCAGTATTACCTGCACGCGGGCACCGGAAATATCGTGGGAAAATCCGACTGGATGGAACTGGTGCTCGTCCATCCGGGCGCGAAGCCTTTGTTTTATCTGCACCACAAAATTGGTTTTGTGAGCGTCATCGGCGGGCAGAATTATTTCAACGTGGCCAACCTTTCCGTGCTGCCCACGCAGTTGCGCGGCTCCAAGCCCGAAGATCTCGTCGCCGCCGTCGAGCGATACGACATCCTCAAGTACGAAGTAAACGGAGACACGATGACCGTGTGGGCCGCCGATCAGAAATTCGTCAAGGCCGCCATCGAAGCGGGCAAGATCAAGGGCACTGGCGCGACCATTGACGACAGCACGGAAAACCTGATTCGCTTCATCGAATCATCGCCGCCCGCTCTCTGGGGCAACAAATTCACCTACACGCGAGTGAAGTGAGGTGAACGGAACTGCGCGCGAGAATCGTCGGCGACTGGGTCGAAGATCGCAAATTCCGATCCGTGAACGGACCCTTGTGATGAAGTTTTTGCTGGTATCGGGAATGATCGCCATGGGCGCTTGTTTGTGCTTGGCGGCGCCGATGCCGACTTATCGCTCGCCTTTGTCGATGGTCGTCGCGCCGGACGGAAAGACTCTCTACGTTTCCGACAAGACGGCCGGCTGCGTCACGAGTCTCGATGCGGCGACTGGTGATAAGCTGGGCGAGACGCCAGTTACCGGCGAGCCTCACGGCGTGGCCCTATCGGACGACGGCAAAACACTTTACGTCGCTCAGCGGAAATCAAACTCGATTGCGGTCATCGACACAAAAGAAGGAACGAGCGTCGGTCGAATCTCTGTGGGCGCTTGGCCGGTCGCGCTGGCGTTGGGGATAAAATCCAAGCGGCTCTATTGTTGCAACCAGGGCGGCGATACGGTCTCGGTCATCGATCTGAATACCGGCCGACAGATCGACGAGATCGCGGTGGTCCGAGCTCCGGCGTTTGCCGCCGTCAGTCCGGACGAGTCACGCGTGGTCGTCGCCAATTATTTGCCCGCTGGCGCAGGCACGGACCCGGATGTGGCGGCGGAAGTCAGCATCATCGACACGCGCGCCAGGCGCCAGGTCGCCCGGGTAAAATTGCCTTCCGGCTCAACGATGGCCGGCGGTATCTGGATCAGTCCAAACGGAAAGTGGGCCTATCTCGTTCATGTCCTTGGTCGCTTCGATCTGCCAATCACACAATTGGAGGAGGGCTGGGTCCACACTTCTGCCCTCAGCATCATCGACCTGAAGAACGGTGTTCGGTTGGCGACCGTGTTGCTGGATAGTCTGACTCAAGGCGCGGCCGATCCTTGGGCGGTGATCGGTTCAGCCGATGGCAAGACACTTTGGATCAGCCACCGTGGCACCCACGAGATTTCAACGCTCAATATCGGCCTCATTCACGAACTGCTCGCAGGCAACGTCCCGAACGAAATCGCCCCACGGAAGGACGGCGCGCGCGATAACATTTGGGTTCGGATCAAGAAGGACAAAACTCAGATCGAGCAACTGACCAGGGACCTCACCGCGCTCCAACTGGCCGGCGCCATCCACCGATTTTATTCCGGTGGCAAAGGACCAACTGGATTGGCCGTCTCACCCGACGGGAAAAAACTCTACGTGGCGAACTACTATGCCGGTTCCGTGGGCGTGATGGACGCCGCGCGAGGGGATCTGCTCAGTGTGTTTTCGCTTGGAAAACAACCGGCGCCCGATTCCGCGCGGCGTGGTGAAATTTACTTTCACGACGCCACGCGCTGCTACCAACACTGGCATAGTTGCGCCACGTGCCATCTGGACGGCGGCCGTGTCGATGGATTGCCCTGGGATTTTTTGCGAGACGGAATCGATAACGGCAAAGATGTCCCCAGCCTGGTGAACTTGCTGCACACGCCGCCATACAACCGCCTCGCCACGCGGCCTGATGCGCGCTACTGCATCGAAACGGGTGTTCAGGGCAGCCATCACATCACGCCCGAGCCGGAGGAAGTTGATGACTTGCTCGCGTATGTGGGCTCGCTCACCGCGGAAGTGAATCCAAATCTGCCGAAGTTTGTCGAAGCGGCTCGGCGCGGCAAAACCCTGTTCGAGGGCAAGGCCGACTGCGCAAGCTGTCATCCCGCTCCCTATTTCACCGACAAAAAAATGCACAACGTGGGCATCACTAACGCCAATGAGCCGAACGCCCGTTATGACACGCCCTCATTGGTGGAGGCCTACCGCACCGCCCCCTACTTTCATGACGGTCGCGCGATTACAATTCGAGACGCCCTCACGAAGCACAGCACTGAGGGCCTGCACGGGAACCTGAACGAGTTGAAGCCATCGGAGATCGACGACCTGATCGCTTATGTGCTCTCGCTTTAATGAGAGTCCGCTGGAACAGCCAAATCCAAACTCCACGACGACCGGGCCTAAACTTTTTCCTGCAGCTCGAAACGCGTTTGGCCGGGAACGGGGACCGGGTACGAGTCGTCCGAACAAAGATTCGTCGGCGCCTCCATGCCGTCGTGGCAATCTTCCGGGCGCGGCGCGTAACAGAAGTCCGATTGGTTGACTTGCTCCCACGTCACTTCCTTGCCGGTATAGCAGGAGAGCTGGCCCATCACGGTGATCATCGTGCTGCGCGCCATATAGTCGCCGTTGTTCAGCGGTTCGCCGGAGCGGATGGCGGCGAAGAGTCGGTCGTGCTCGACCTGATACGGATCGCACTGGCCCTGCCAGCGCCAGGTGGTTTCTCCGGAGATGCGGCAGCCTTTGAGGGACGCCTTTCCTTTGCTCCCGAAGATGAGGCTGGAATCTTCGTCGTAGCAACCGGTCGTCGTCCGGCAGAGCGCATAAGCGCGCAGACCATTCTCGAACTCATACACAACCGAATGGTGATCGAACACGTCGCCATAAACCGGGCCGAGCATCGAGCTGCGCCCGCCGAGGCCGTGGCATTTCAACGGCACTTTGTTGCCGAGCACCCAGCTCGTGCGATCAAGATTGTGGACGAGCGACTGCACGACATCATCGCCTGAAAGCCAGCGGAAGCGATACTGCGCGCTGAGCTGCCACTGCAATTCCGTCAGGCCGGGTTTGCGTGCCGTGACGCCGTAGGGCGCGCGCAGAAAGTTTTCCTCCATGGAAATGATTTCGCCGATGGCGCCGTCCTGGATGCGCTTGACCGTCTCCGCGTAGCCCGCGTGATAACGGCTGTGCAGTCCGGACACGACACAGAGCTTCTTCTCGCGCGCGAGGTCGCAGGCTTGTTGCATGAGACGAATACCGCCGGGGTCGATGCCGTGCGGCTTCTCGACAAAGACGTGTTTGCCGGCGCGAATCGCCGCCATCGCGTGCAGCGGATGAAACTTCGCGGCGTTGGCAATCAACACCACGTCGGAAGATTCGATGACCCGTTTGTAGCCGTCGAGGCCGGTGAAGCAGTGCGCGTCGTCCACGATGACCTGCGCACTTTTCTGCGCTTTAATGGCTTCGCGCTTGGCGTGAATGCGATCCAGAAAGATGTCGCACATCGCGACCAACCGCGCGCCGGGGTCGGCAGTGAGCGCTTGCGCGGCGGCACCGGCGTTGCGTCCGCCGCAACCGATCATGCCCACTTTGATGATGTCGCTGCCCGCGGCATGGGCGTAACGGCTGATGTCGAGTGTGCCGAGCGCGGCAGCCGCGACAGTGGACGACTTGAGAAACGCGCGGCGCGTAAGTTGGTTGGAGGGAGCGGTGGTATTCATAGTGAGTGAGTTGGATTACAGCACCTGTGTTCGTCCGGGCCTGGCGATGGGATATTGACCGCTTGAGTCTGACACGACGGGCGGTTGGGCGTTGAGCGAACTGATTTCCTCCAAGCCGGGCGCGAGTTGCGCGTTGGAGTTCAACGCATCGTCCCACGTGATCAACTTGCCCGACTCCACGGCCATGCGGCCCATGATGGCGGTGAGGCAAGATTTGGCCGAGCGCTCGACTTCGTTGTAAGGCCGGTCGCGGCGGATGGCATCGAAGAGCAGGTCGTGTTCGTTCTGATAATGATCGCACGGCGCGCCTTGGTAATCCCACAGGACGTTCGCGGACGTTTGCTTGTGGCCCTTGAACAGGCGCGGCTTTGGAATCCCTTCGCCCAACACGGCGCTGCCTTTTGTGCCGTGAATCACGTCGCCGAAAAAATCGTGGCAACCATTCATGTGCCGGCCTTGCGCGTGCATTCGCGTTCCATCCGGGAACGAGAACTCCGCCGCGTAATGGTCGAAGAGTTGATCGGCTTCCTTGCGGACTTGTCGCCCGCCCATGCCTTGCGCCGATTCGGGCCACGCATTTTTCGCCCAGCAGCAAACGTCGATGTTGTGGATGAGCCAATCGACCAGGAAGCTGCCGTTGAGCCACGTGAAGTTGCTGTAGTTCGCGATCTGATGCGCCAGTTCGCTCACGCCCGGCTTGCGCCCGGAGCCGCCCAACGGACCGTGCATTCGATACGCCCAGCAGGTGATGACCTCGCCGATGGCGCCGTCGTGGATTCGCTGAATAGCTTCTTCCAGCGGACGGTAATGCCGGCTCATCAAGCCGGTGGCAACCTTGAGATTCTTCTGCGCGGCGAGTTCACCGGCCTTCAACACGCGGCGAATGCCCGGCGCGTCCACGGCGAAGGATTTTTCCATGAACACGTTCACGCCCTTCTGCACCGCGTACTCGAAATGGATGGGGCGAAAGGCCGGCGGCGTCGCAAGCAACACGACGTCGCCTTTGTCGAGCGAATCGATGGCGTGTTTGAAACCATCAAAACCGAGAAAGCGCCGCTCTGACGGCACGTAAATCTGCGAGGTGTGTTTCGCGGAAAGCGAATTGTGACTGCTCTCCAGCCGGTGCTCGAAGACATCAGCCATCGCCCAGAGTTTCACCGGGCCTTTGGTGGACAGCGCATTGGCGGCAGCGCCGGTGCCGCGTCCGCCGCAACCGACGAGCGCGACCTTGATGGTGTCGCTGCCCGCAGCATGGGCGCAGCGGCTGATGTCAAGCGTGCCGAGCGCGGCAGCCGCGATAGTGGACGACTTGAGAAATGCGCGACGGGTTACTGCTGGTGGAGAAATCATGGAGGGTGGACGGGCGAGAACCGCCTGCGCACTTGACTCAAGTCAAACAACATTTGCGCCCGCGTTCGTCGCTCATTCCCATGAATGCAAACGGCCATTCCACCAGACCGGACGAGAACTTCAGAATGCCGACGACTTCGATGAAGCGGCGGCACTTCATCGCGAGCACCGGTGCCGCGGCGTCGCTGGCGGCGTTGAATCCAACGTTGTTTGGGGCCGATGATGCGCTGCCCAAGATCAATATTGGCCTCATCGGTTGCGGCGGACGCGGGACCTGGATTGCGAAGTTGTTCCTGAAGCATGGCGGCTACAATCTCGTGTCGATTGCAGATTACTTTCCCGACAAAGCCAATGCGGCTGGCGAAAAGCTGGGCGTACCTGAAGCAAAACGTTTCACCGGTTTGTCCGCGTACCGCCGCGTGCTTGATGAGAAGATCGATGCCGTCGTCATTGAAAGCCCGCCGTATTTTCATCCGGAACAGGCCGCAGCCTCGGTGGACGCGGGCAAACACGTTTATCTCGCGAAACCGATCGCGGTCGATGTGCCCGGCTGCCGGACCGTGGAGCAGAGCGCGCGCAAATCGACGGCGAACAAAAAAGCTTTCCTCGTCGATTTCCAGACGCGTGCCACGCCGGCGTATCAAGAGGTGGTGAAGCGAGTCCATGCTGGAGAAATCGGCGCCATCAAATCCGCCGACGCCGAATATTTTTGCAGCCTCTATTTCGCGGCGATGGACGCCGAGTTCCGCAAGAGCCGCAAAGACGCGCCGGCCCGATTGCGCGCGTGGGCCATTGACCGCGTGCTCTCCGGCGATGTCATCACCGAGCAGAACATCCACGCGCTCGATGTCGCCACATGGTTCCTCGACGCCGCGCCCCTCAAGGCCATTGGCGCGGGAGGACGTGCGCGCGATTTCGAAGGCGATTGCTGGGACCACTTCTCGGTCATCTACACTTTTCCCGGCGACGTGCTTGTCACGTTCAGTTCGAAGCAATTTGGCTTCGCCTATGACGACATCATGTGCCGGGTCCATGGCACGAACGGAATCGCGGACACGCACTACGGCGGCAAGGTTTTCGTGCGCAGCAAGGAAGATGGTTTCTCCGGCAACACCCCGAACATTTATGAGGACGGCGCTGTCAGGAACATTGCGACGTTTCACGAAAGCATCGTCAAAGGCAATTACGAGAACCCGACTGTCGCGCCGAGCGTGCGGAGCAACTTGACCACGATCCTGGGCCGCACGGCTGCCTACAAGCGCTGCGAAATCACGTGGGCCGAGATGATGAAAGCCGGCGAGAAGTGGGAATTCGACACGCACGGACTGCAAACCTGAGCGCATGAGAACCACTCGTCGCGAAATGCTGGTGCGCACCAGCCAGGCTCTTGCTGGAATCGGAGTTTTCAGTCAAATCGCGCCGCTGCTGGCCGCGCCGCAAAAGCGACGATTCAAAATCGGCGCGTGCGAATGGTCGTTGCGCAAGAGCGACCCCAGTTGCTTCGACCTGGCGAAGGAAATCGGGCTCGATGGCGTGCAGGTGGACATGGGCCGCGCCAGCAATGGGATGCATCTGCGCAAGCCGGAGGTGCAGTGCGATTACATCGAAGCCGCCCGCCGCACCGGACTGGAAGTGGCATCGCTCGCGATGGCGGAGATGAACAACATCGCGCTCAAGAGCGAACCGCGCGCGGCGATTTGGCTGCACGACTCCATCGACGTGACGAAGGCGCTCGGTGTGAAGGTCGTGCTCATCGCGCAATTTTTTAACGGCGACTTGAAGGGCGACAAAATTGGAACGGATCGCACTGTCGAGTTGCTCAAGGAACTTGCGCCGCGCGCGGAAAAGGCCGGCGTAATCTTTGGAATCGAAAATTATCTCAGCGCCGAGGAGAACCTCGACATCCTCCAACGCGTCGGCTCGCGGGCGGTGCAGGTCTATTACGACGTGGGAAACTCGACTGACAAGGGCTACGACATCTACAAAGAGATTCGGCTGCTCAAGGGAAACATCTGCGAGTTCCACGCGAAGGACGGCAAGCACATGCTTGGCGAAGGACGAATCGATTTCGCAAAGGTTCGCGAAGCCATTGACGAGATCGGCTTCAGTGGCTGGATCCAAATCGAAGCTGCGGCGCCGCACGGTCTCATCAGCGACTACCGCGCGCACTGCAAATTGCTCCGCAACCATTTCCCACAATAGAAATGGGCGCGAGGCACCGCTCTGCGCGCATCGCTTCAAGAGTTCAGGCGGAGAACTGCGCGCAGTGACGCGCCGTCCCATGCGGTCATTGCAGCGCTTCGCACTCGTCCGCCTTCTGGTTGTAGAATGCTTCAGTGAGCAAACCTTCTTCGTAGAGCAGCTTGAGTTCGCGAAGGCGGCGAACAATTTGGTTTCTCGTGAACTTCGGTTTCACGTTCGCCACGAGGTTTGTTCCTGCGGTCGCGTTCGTTGTCGTGACAGCAGTGTTCGTGACGGCAATTGCGGACGGACGAAACGGCGCGGGACGTTTCGGTTTCAGTTCGTAGCCGGGATCGAAGACGAGCGCTTTCAGTTCTGTCGCGGGCACAAGTTGCCGCCAGAGAAAAGCCTGCATCCGATCTTCCGCCGGCACTGCTTCACGAATGATCTGTTTGTCACCGACGGGCGAGGTGCCGACGATCGTCAGGTTCACGGCCGTCTTTGTGGGTGTCTTCGGGCCGCGAATCGTCAGGCGCGCGTAGGTTTGACCGAGCGGCAACTTCACGGGGTCGGCGGAGAATCCGGGCGGCGCATTCGTGAGCATGAGCGTGATCGAACGCGCCAGACCTTCCTTGCGCTGTGCGTACACCGTGACGCTCGCGGTCGAGTTCGTGCGCAGGCTGATGCTCGACGGCACCACGCGCAATTCGAAGTCCGGCCGTGGCCGGCTCAGGCGCAGACGGTAAGCGTATTCCTCGCCGCCTTTGCGCGCGGTGTCGCTCAGATGCACGCAGTAGGTGCCGTCAGCGGGAAGCGTCGCCATGAGCCACGAGTCCGCGTGATGCGTGTTGAGGCCCGCGCCGAGGTCCTCGCGGTCGTCGCTGAAGGCGATCACTTTGCCCTCGGCGTCCGTCAGCTTGAGCAAAGAGTCGAGGGGCGAATCGAGCCGGCGCGCTGTGACTTCCGCGACCACGGTGTCGTTTGATTTGCCCGTGAACTGGAACACGTCGCTGTCGCCGGGCTTGTCGATACGGCCATTGATGACAATCGGCACCGTCGCGAATTGCGCGAACGCGACCGTGTTGTTCGGCTCGCGTTCTTGCTTTTGCGGCAGGTCGGCTGACGCCGGTAGGGCAGCGGTGTCCTCACCGCGCCGTGAATCGGAAAGGCGCATCGGATTCTCTAGTGCCTCACCCCGGCGCGCTGAGGACAGCGTCGCCCTACCTTCGGGTTTTCCACCACTCGCTTCGCTGATGCTCACGCGATAGACGAAGTCTTCGCGCCCGCGGTAAATCGCGTCGGTGATGGCGAGCACGTATTCACCGTCCTGCGCGGGCTGCCAGTGCAACACCGGGTCGGGGCTGAAGTAATGGTCGTCCGCAAAGGCCAGTTCCTTCCCGCTCGCGTCGTGAATGCTGACAATCGGTTGAAACCATCCGGGCACCGCGTCGGCGATGAACGGGATCAGCGCGCGCGCCTCCGTCGAAATCACCAGCCTCTGGCCGCGGCGCGCAGTGAATCGGTAGCGGTTCACTTCGCCGGAAGCGATCTGGCCGTTGACCGTGCACGGGATCGTGACGCGGGCCTCGGCTTCCTCGGGCGGACGTTTGCGGAGCGCGGAGACTTCCTTTCCCAGCACCTGGATCGTGGCGGTGATCATTGCCTTGCGCGTGTGCTCGGGCAGTTCGCCGACGTGGAAGACGAGCGGATTGGAAATGCCTTTCGTGGTCACGAGCCGCAATTCGCGCGCGCCTGGCTCGGCGTTCTTCGTGATGGTCACGTCCGCGAACACGAGCGAAGAGATGGATGCGCACGCCGGCTGCTGCACGTATTCGCGCTGACGTTTCTCGATGCGCTGAATCATTTCCTCCGCGGCTTTCTTCTGCGCGCTCGCCGTGGCGACTGCGGAGGTGGACTTCTTCAACTCACGCATCTGCTCGTTGAGCAACTGCATCTCCTGCGGGTTCAGTCGCCGATAATACTCGACGATCTTCGCGCTCACGCCCGAACCAGTGACGAGCACGTCGCTCACGTCATCGAGTCCCTGTCCGCCGAATTTGATCTGGAAAGTGGCGCCCTGCTGTCCGCCCGCCGGATAAACGTAGCCGATGTAGGGGCGGGTTTGGGCGAAAGCGGTCGAACTTAGTGCGAGCATCATCGCCGCGGCAAACCACCTGATCACGACGCGCGCTTCTGGTCCCCCTCTCCCCTCAACGGGGAGAGGGGTTAGGGGTGAGAGGTGATAACGTCGAGCGACTCCACATTTTGCGAGTGCCTTGTCGTTCCCACCCCTCACCCCGGCCCTCTCCCCGTTGAGGGGAGAGGAAGAACGGCATTCAGCGCTCAGCTTCGTGGCAAGCGGTCGGCGTGCGGAAATGTTTGCGCGGGCCTTCATCACATTATCTCCCTCAACAACCCGCCGGACTTCCCGCTTTCAGCCACGCCGGGCAACACGCGCGCCTCGGTGCCCATCGGGTGCGGCAGCTTCGCGTTCGCGTCGATGCCGCTGAGCGCATAGATGCTTCCGAGCAAATCCACCGGATACACGGGACGCTCCTTCACTTCCTCGGCGCGCTTGTCGGATGCACCGACGATATGACCGCCTTTGAATCCGCCGCCGGCGACGAGCGCGGTGAAGACATTGCCCCAATGATTGCGCCCGCCATTCCACGGCGGCTGCCAATCGACCTTCGGCCCGCGGCCAAACTCGCCGCAGCACCAGACGATCGTGCTCTCGAGCAAACCATGATCGTGCAAATCCTGGAGCAGCGCGGCCATGCCTTGATCGAGTTGCGGACATTGGCGGCGCATCGTCGCGAAGTGATTACTGTGCGTGTCCCAGCCACCGGGATAATTGATGACGATGTAAGGCACGCCCGCCTGCACCAGCCGCCGGGCCGCGAGGCAATCCTGTCCGAACGTGTGGCGACCGTAGCGGTCGCGCAGTTCAGGTTTTTCCTTGGAGAGATCAAACACTTCACGGCCTTGGCCGAGAATCAGTTCATACGCCTCTTTCCTTGCCTGCTCCGACGCGATGAGTTGCGGGCTGGCCGCCATTGTGTTGCCCATCGTGTTTAATTTGCCGAGCAGCGCTCGACGCGCGCGTTGACGTTCGTCCGTGATGCCACGGGACACGACGCCTTCCACTTCGAAGCGGCTTGCGTTCGGGTCGCCACCCGTCGCAAACGGCTTCAGCTTCGGCCCCATGAAACCTTCCTCGGAGAAGCGGCCTTGCGGCTGCGTCAATACGACGTAAGGCGGAATCATGCCTTTGTAAGTCTGGCTCTTGAACAGCGAGAACACCGCTCCCACGCTCGGATACGCGAGCCGTTCGCCAAGCGCGTGCGCGGTCTGCATGAGATACGCCGCCGTCTCGTGGCCGTTGTTCCGATGCGTCATGCTGCGGATGAGCGAGAACTTGTCGGCCTGCTTGGCGAGATTTGGAAACAGTTCGCCAAGCTGAATGCCATCGACGTTGGTGGGAATCGCGTTGCGAAAGTCGCCCATGTATTCGTAGCCGGAATCGGGCTTCGGGTCCCACGTGTCGTTGTGCGACATGCCGCCCCATAGAAAAATTTGAATGACGGACTTGGCCTTCGGTTTGATGGGCGTGACCGGCACGGCCTGAACGGCGTTCGTCGTTTCGCCAGCGAGCGTTCGCTTGGTGAACAACATGCCCGCGGTGCTGAACAGCCCGACGCGCAGCGCGGCGCGCCGTGTTATTGGCAGGCTGAGGCTCATGCCGAGGGTGTTGAGGTTGGTGAGTGAATGCCCGAAATGGTGCGTCGTGTTCATGGTGCTGTGCTCCTCGTCATTCCGTTTCTGAATCCCAACGGGATTCCATCCCTCAGCCCAGGGTTGCGAGTCCGCGAGCTACCCTGGAAAAGCTTGACAATGGTTTTCAACCCCAGCGGGGTTGCATCCACATACGCCAGTTGCCGCGCTGCAACCCATTCAGGGTTGGCCAATTTCTTCGCAAATGACCCAGGGTAGCTCGCGGACTCGCAACCCCGGGCTGAGTTCCACAATCCTTTCAGGATTGAAGGCCGAGCGGCTGGCACGCGACAAACTCCTTGCGCCTGGTGCCTCGCACACAGCCGCGCTCCCGATTCGTGTTCCTTTGTGTCCATTCGTGGTTCCTCTCAATGCCGATACAAAAACTCCGCGCTGTTGATCAGCGCCCAGGCGACGTCCACCCATTCCTCGCGGCGTTTCGGGCGAGCTGGTTGACCCGCCGCCGGCGCAGAGCCGTACGCCTTCGCCACCGCGATTTCTTCGGCCGTCGGGAAGCGCGAGAGAATGGTGAGGTAAAGCTCCGTGATGATTTCCGTCCGCGACTTCCCCGAATCGATCAGCGCCTGCAACGCCGGCCCGCGGTCGAGCTTGCGTTGAATGTGACTGGAATTGAGCAGGTGCAACCACTGCGCCGCAACCGGGCGATTGTTCCGCTCGTTCTCCATCCCCGTCGCGCGCGCCGAGCGGCCAAACAGCGCCAGGAACGGACTGGTGATGCTGCCGTCCGCGATCGCGATCGCCGGCATGTTCTCCGGAATGTAAGTGAACGGCTCGGGAATCGGGCTGGTATAAAGATCCGAAGCGCCCGTCACTTTGTTGATCGCATCGATCAACACCTCGGCGTCCAGCCGCCGCAACGGATATCTCGCGAATTGCGCCGCGGCCGGCGGCGAGTTGTTCCGCGGCATGGACGAGAGCTGATAAGTCTTCGAATTCAGAATCTGCCGGTAGAGCTTCTTCATGTCGTAGCCGCTCGCGACGAATTCCTTGTCGAGATACACAAGCAGCGCCGGATTGCTCGCGGGATTGCCGACGCGAATGTCGTCCGACTCGTGAACGATGCCGCGGCCCAGCAGCCACGCCCAGATGCGGTTCACCGCCGCGCGTGTGAACCACGGGTTCTTCGGCGTGATGAGCCAGTCGGCGAATACTTCACGCGGGTCGTGGTCGGGCGAGAGCGTGACGGGAGTGCCGTCGGGGAATTTTGTCTCGCGCCGTGGCGTGCACGCGTTCGTGAGCGCGAGCTGCGGCGGATTGTTTGACGCTACACCTACCATCGCAATCGCCGGCCGCCCCGGCGCGGTACTGCCAGCTAATTTGGTCGCGCCGAGTGGATCCCAGAACACGTGTTCTTCCTTCCATTCGCCAGTCGGTTTGTAACCGATTTGCGAGAAGAACACCGCCATGTCGGCGAGACGATTCGACGGCCACACCTCAGCGCGCGCGCCCATGAACGTCAACGCCACTGCGCCCGCGATTCCTTCCGGCGTGCGGTTCTGGATCGCGCGATAGAAATTCACCGGCCCAACGCGGAAATTGCTCCCGCTCGACGTGAGCATTTCGCGCACGAACTCATCGTAAGGCTTGTTCGCCGCGATCGACGCGCGCACCCAGCGATGATACGCCTGCGCCGCATTCGGCCAAAGGTTCACCGGGAACTCCGCCTTGATGCGCAGGGCGTCACCCCACCTCATCGCCCAGTAATCTGCAAACTCGTCGCGTTCGAGGAGGCGGTCGATGAGCACGCGCCGTTTGTCGAGAGTGGAATCCGCGATGAACTCGCGCGCCTCTTTCGCCGTGGGCAACGTGCCGATCACATCGAGGAACGCGCGGCGGACGAACACCGCATCCGAGCAAAGGACCGGCTCGATGTTCAAACGGGCGAGTTCAACGAACACGAGCTTATCGATCTGGCACTCGGCGACGGGTGGAATGGAACTTTCGTAAATGTTGTTCTTTGGAGTGTTCGTCGTTGCCGCGTGAACTTGGGTGTGTAACACGAGGAGAGCGACGACGAATAAAACGCCAACGGCGTTCGCCGATGGACGAACGACGATTTGCTGTCGCCAAGTCACGCGTCCTCCTTCCGTTCCATCCCGTTGACGTGCCCGTTTCGCGCCAGGCCACCGAAGGGCGAGAACGCCACGGCTTCGATTTCCACCAGCAGGTCCGGCCGGCACACGTCCGCGTGCAAGTAAATCGCGGGGACGCGCGGCAACCGGCGCTCGACCACTTCACGACAGATTTCGTAATCGTTCTGCCGCTTCACATAGACACGCAGCTTGGCGATGTCGCGCAGCGTCGCGCCTCCACCGGACAGGCCATGCCTCGCAAAATTCTCCGGCGCGATGAGCTTCTCGATATTGTCGATGGTTTGCTCGGTCTGCCGTGCGATGTCGCCGATGTGAACGGTCTTTGCGTCCACGATGCTCGCCGTACCGGAGACGAGCGTGGTGATAAAATGGCCCTGCACGACTGCCATCGCGCGCGAGAACTTTGGGCTTTGCGGCGAATACGTCGCTTGATAAGCGCAGGCCGGAGTCTGCTGCGGATTTTCCAGCGGCAGGATAAAAACGTCGGGCCGCTTCGAATTTAGTGCCATGCAGGCCATCGCGATGTTGGCGCCGCTCGTGCCGATGCCGGTGCTGGCGGGATAAATCGGATTGGACGCAAGCGTGCGAGCATCGTCTCCCTCTCCCCTCAACGGGGAGAGGGCCGGGGTGAGGGGTGGGAATGACGAACCGCTCAACTCTTGCAGGGTCTTTTGACCTGACCACCCCTCACCCTCAATCCCTCTCCCTGTTGAGGAGAGAGGGAGGTTCGCGCCGGCCGGCATTGCGCGATTCCTTCTGCCGAACGGAATCTCGCGAAAGAAATCCGTTCGCGCGCGATTCATTTCCTGATAACGCTGCCGCCCGTTCTCGCCCGTGGTGATTTGATTCACGTAAATCCACGTGCGCACCACTTGATCAAAACAGATGCCCGCGGTCGCGAGTTGGTGCTGCATCCGTTGAAAGGCGGTGGCGGATTCGCTGTAAGGATCGCTTGCACTCGCCTCGCCGCGAATGCCACCGCAATAGATCCAGCGAATGCCGTCCGACTCGACAGCAATCAACTCAGGCCCCAGCCGTTCCACCTTCACGCCAGGGCCGCTCAACGCCCAAAGCTCGATGGCCAGCGCGCCGCCGCCGCAGGGCGGTTGCACGACGAACGTCGTCACGGGCATCGCGTCGCCGAACCACGCGCCGAGCACGTTGCGGCATTCCGCCTCATCCGCGCCGTCGCGGAGAAAGACCATCATCGTCGTCGCCGTCAGCGTCATTCGGTGGAGGCGAACAATGCACATGAGTTGCGCGATCAATTCCTCCGCCTGGCGACGAAAACTTCCACGCAGGCCCGGCTCAATCATCACCGCGAGCCGCGCCATGTTGCCGAGTTCCACTACGGCGTGGCGCTCGGGTCCGATGAACAGCTCGCACGGCAGGCCGCATGGAGACGGAATCCCGCAGGACGCGGGCAAACTCAATCGGCATTGATGCAGGCCGCGCTGGCTATCGAAGCACATCGCGTCCTGCGGCGTGGCTTCGCGAATCAACTTCTCTGCTGACCGAATCACTTTCGTTGCGCTCATCATCTCCGCTTCGGCAGCAACGGGGAGCGGTGCGTCGCTGTGTCTGCTTGGGAAGGCTGACGCGCCTCGCTCCGCGGGAATCTTGATTCAGGTCAAGAAATGCTTCCGGCGCGTGGCGTCGGATTCAAACAACTGCACAGTCATGCAAGGGACATCGTATCGCTCGGCTTCGTGGGAGCCGCTGTTGGCCGCTCTGCTCGCGTTTCTACTGGGTCTGCTCATGCTCACCGTGGGCAGCGCGCGCGGCGCCCCGGCGGCTCCCGTTGTCACCGGCTCCAAAACGAACAGCTTGCTCGCGGGCTTTCTCGAAAAGCAGATGCGCGGCGTGGATGCAATCGTGTTCGCCGCGCGCGGCGTGAATCCGACCGATGGCCATTGGTATGCGAACTTCGGCTATTACTCGCACGACCCGGAGCGCAAGGCCTACGCGGAGGGCACGAAGCTTTATCGATTGAACCTCAAGACGCGCGAGTTGACCGCGTTGCTCGCCGATGCGCGCGGTGGCGTGCGCGATCCACAGGTCAGCTACGATGGGAAGAAGGTGCTGTTCAGCTATCGGCCGGGAGGAACCGAGAATTATCACTTGTATGAAATGGATTTGAACCTGCCCGACGAGTCGAGTCGTGAGAGGGGCGCCAGCGAACCGCCAAGTCTTGGACTGCGGCAGTCCTCTGCCGCTTTTGAACGCGCGAGAGCCCAGGAAAAGCGGCAGGGGACTGCCGCAGTCCAAGACGCTGTCGCGCGGTCCGTCGCCCCTCATCTTCGCCAGCTCACCTCCGGCCCGTTCGACGATATCGAAGCTGCGTATCTTCCCGACGGCGGCATCGTTTTCGTTTCAAGCCGTTGCAAACGCTGGGTAAACTGCTGGCTCACGCAAGTGGCGGTGCTGCATCGCTGCGACGCGGATGGCTCGAACATTCGCGCGCTCTCCAGCAACAACGAGCACGACAACACGCCGTGGCCGTTGCCGGATGGCCGCGTGCTCTACACCCGCTGGGAATACGTGGACCGCAGCCAGGTCCATTTCCATCACCTCTGGGCCATGAATCCCGACGGCACTTCGCAAATGACCTGGTTCGGAAATCTTCATCCCGGCATTACGATGATCGATGCGAAGCCGATTCCGGGCACCGACAAGATTGTAGCGAGCTTCAGTCCGGGCCACGGCCAGCGCGAACACGACGGTGTCGTCACCATTATCGATCCGAAGGGCGGTCCCGATGCGAAGGAGTTCGCGAAGACGATTAGCAAGGGCGCGCATTTCCGCGACCCGTGGGCCTTTGCCGAAAACTGCTTCATGGTTGCGAGTCGCGATTCGATTCTGCTGATGGATGCTGCGGGCCGCACGGAAGTGTTGGTGAAACTTTCCGACGAAGACCGCGCCGCAAAATTGGAGTGCCACGAACCACGGCCCATTGCGCCGCGCCTGCGCGAACCGGTCATTCAGCCACGCGCACGGCCTGAAGAAACGACCGGGCGCATGTTGCTCGCGGACGTGAATCACGGCCGCAACATGACCGGCGTGAAGCCCGGTGATATCAAGAAGCTGCTCGTGCTCGAAACGCTGCCGATGCCCGTTCATTACACCGGCGGTATGGAACCGATCAGTTACGGCGGCACGTTCACATTGGAACGGATTCTCGGAACGGTGCCCGTCGAGCAGGATGGCTCGGCTTACTTCGAGGTGCCCGCGATGAGGAGCGTGTTCTTTGTGGCCCTCGATGAAAAAGACATGGCGGTGAAACGAATGCAGAGCTTCACCAGCGTGCAGCCCGGCGAAACGATGAGTTGCGTCGGCTGCCACGAGCATCGTTCGCAAACACCGCGTGCGGATTTTCACACCACGCTCGCGGTGCGCAAACCAGCGGCGAAAATCGAACCAATTCGCGATGTGCCGGATGTGTTCGACTTCCCGCGCGATGTGCAACCCGTCCTCACCGCGCTCTGCGGCGATTGCCACGGCTATGAAAGAACAGCGCGGGGCGGCCCGCGCGCAGGGCGGCTGATTCTCACTGGCGACCGCGGCCCGATGTACAGCCACAGCTACTACATGCTGACCATCGCGCGCCTGTTCGCGGATGGACGCAATCAGCCGAAGAGCAACTACGATCCGCGCGCCCTCGGCAGCAGCGCGAGCAAACTCCTCACTATGCTCGATGGTTCGCATTACGAGGTAAAGGCGACGCCGCTTCAAAAGAAGACACTTCGCCTGTGGATCGAAACCGCCGCCGCGTATCCGGGTACTTACGCCGCGCTCGGCTGCGGAATGATCGGCAACTACGCCGAGAACAATCAGGTGAATACCGGCGCGGATTGGCCGGAAACAAAGGTGGCCGCGAAAGTCATTCAAGACCGCTGCAGCAGTTGTCACGACAAACCGAACCGCCTCCTGCCGCGCACGCTTGCCGATGAACGCGGCGTCTCATTTTGGCAACCGAGCCTCGACGATCCGCGTTTGCTGACGAGCCGCCACATCGTCTTCAACCTTTCGCAACCGGAGAAGTCGTTGATGCTGCTCGCGCCGTTGGCGAAAGAAGCGGGCGGCTGGGGACTGTGCCGTCCGCCGACGGAGCGCGGGTCTGTGACCCGCAGCACGCGGCAACCGTCAGACGCGCTGCGGCTCACAGAGCCGCGCTCCAACGCGGCGCCGTTCTCATCCAAATCCGATCCTGGTTACCAATCGATTCTTGCCATGATTCTCGCCGGCAAGGAGTTCCTCGAACGCGACAGCACCCGCTTCGACATGGTAAACTTCCGCCCGCGCCATGACTGGGTCCGCGAAATGAAGCGTTACGGCGTGCTGCCTCAATGCCTGAAGCCGGAGGAAGTGACCGACGTTTACGCCATCGAGCAAGACTACTGGAAATCGCTCTGGCACCAGGCCGCTGCTCCGGACACATCATGCGTGATACCGAATCACAGCCAGCACCGGTGAAGATTCGCCAAATTCCGTACAGTGACCGAGCGGGGAATGCGTCACAATTTTCCGATGATCATGTGCGCTCTTAAAGCATCTTCATTCATCAGCATTAGCTGGCTGCTGATGGCGAACGTGCCAGCCTCTGGCGCCCAGCATTCCCTTCTCTGGGGTGAACGCGGCGAGAAGTGGAACCCGCAAAGCCGGTTGCCAGACTTTTCATTCGCTGGCTATCGCTATGGTGAGAAGCCGCTGCCAAACGTCGCGCGCGGCGTGAGTGTAAAAGACTTCGGCGCGAAGGGCGACGGAATGACCGACGATTCACAGGCATTCTTCGATGCGTTGGAAAAAGTGCGCAGCGGCGCCATCGAAGTGCCCGCGGGCCGCTATCGCATCACGCGCCTGCTTGAAATCAACCGGCCCAACGTAGTGCTGCGTGGCGCGGGACCGGACAAGTCCATCCTGTTTTTCCCGACGCCGCTGAATGACATAAAACCGAATTGGGGCGCGACCACCACCGGCCAGCGCACTTCGAATTATTCGTGGTCGGGCGGGTTCATCACCGTGCGCGGCAGTTTTGGTTCTAAGAAACTCGCGGACGTCAATGGCTCGCCACAGCGCGGCGAACGTTTGCTGACGGTCAGTTCAGCAGACGGGCTGCGCATCGGCCAGGAGGTCGAGGTCTATCAAGCCGACACGCCGGACAACTCGCTCGCCGTGCATCTCTACTCCGGCGACAGCGGACCAGTGCAGAATCTCAAGGGCCGCGCGCGGACTTCACTCGTGGCCCGAATCGTGGCCATCGATGGACTGCGTGTGACGTTGAATCGGCCTTTGCGCAGTGATGTGCGTTCGGAATGGAAGCCACAACTGCGCGCCTTCATGCCGACTGTCACTGAGAGCGGCGTCGAGAATCTCGGGTTTGAATTCCCTCTCACGCCGTACGCCGGGCACTTCACTGAGTTGGGATTCAATCCCGTGGCCTTGAGCGGTGTGGCGCATTGCTGGGTACGGAACATCCGCGTGGTCAATGCCGACAGCGGCCCTTACATCAGCGGCGTGTTCAACACGGTGGACGGGCTCGTGCTCGAATCTACCCGGCCCGTGGACAAACAGCAATGCACGGGTCACCACGGCCTCTCGCTTGGCGGCGCGGACAACCTGGCCACGCGTTTCGACATCCGCACCCGATTCATTCACGACATCACCGTGAGCGGCTTCTGCTCCGGCAACGTCGTCGTGAACGGGCGCGCCACCGACCTCGCGCTCGATCATCATCGCTACGCGCCGCACGAGAACCTTTTCACTGATTTGGATGCCGGCGCCGGGACGCGTCTCTGGAAATGTGGCGGCGGCGCTGACCTGGGCAAACACTGCGGCGCGCGCGGCACGTTCTGGAACATTCGCGCGGCCAAACCGTTCAGCCATCCGCCGGCGGCGTTTGGCCCGCCGTCGATGAACCTGGTAGCTCTCGAAACGACCGCTGTTTCCGAGACGGCACTGGACGGAAAGTGGTTTGAAGCCATCAAGCCAGCGGAGATTCAGCCGCAGAATTTGCACGAGGCCCAATTGCGGCGGCGATTGGCGACCAAATGAAACGTGAACTCAATATGCGACCAGTGAAATCACTCCTGTTCTCATGTCTGGCTGTGGTGGCGGTGCAGGGCGCTGATTTTCCCGACCTGGTCCTGCCGCAAGGCGCTGGCGTGAACATTCACTTCACACGCGGCCACGAGCGCGATCTCGACATGATCGCCGCGGCGGGTTTCAAGTTCGTTCGCATGGATTTCGGCTGGGGCGGCACGGAGCGCAAGAAGGGCGAATACAATTGGAGCGCGTACGACGAACTCACAGCCAATCTCGAAAAACGCGGCCTGCGCGCGCTCTACATCCTCGATTACTCGAACCCGCTCTACGAGGAAATGGTCGTAAGCAGGAACCCAATCACCGGCAAGGAACAGAAGGACGTGGCGTCGCCGCAACATCCTGAGAGCGTCGCGGCCTTCGCGCGCTGGGCCGGCGCGGCAGCGAAACATTTCGCCGGGCGGCGCGTCGTCTGGGAAATCTGGAACGAGCCGAACATCAGTTTCTGGAAGCCGAAGCCCGACGTGCAGCAGTACACCACCCTCGCGCTCGCCACTGCGAAGGCAGTGCGCGAAGCCGATCCGAACGCGACCATCATTGGGCCTGCGACGAGCGAAGTGCCGGTGAAATTCTTGGAGGAATTCTTCGCCGCGGGCGCGCTCGTGCATCTCGACGCGGTGAGCGTGCATCCGTATCGCTCATACAAAAAAGGGCCGGAGACCGCCGCGGAAGATTACGCGAAGCTGCGCGCGCTCATCGAAAAGCACGCGCCAATCGCGAAGAAGTCCATGCCGATCATCAGCGGCGAATGGGGCTACTCGACTTTCACCAACAAAGGCGTGTCGCTGGAAACGCAGGCCGCGTTCCTCGGGCGCCAGCAACTCGCAAATCTCCACGCGGGAGTGCCCATCTCGATTTGGTACGATTGGAAAAACGACGGCCCTGATCTCGCCGAGCGCGAACACAACTTCGGCACCGTGACTCACGACTTGCGACCCAAGCCCGCCTACGTTGCCGTGCAAACGCTCACACGCGAACTGTCGGGCTATCGCATCGAAAAGCGCCTCGCGACCGCCAGCACCAACGATTGGGTTCTGTTCTTGAGCAGGGGCACGGAACGCAAGTTGGCCGCGTGGACAACAGCCGAATCCCATGCCGCGACTGTTGATGGATTGAAATTCAAATCAGCGAGTTCCATTGCTGGGGATGGCAAGCCTGTTGAAGTGAAGCCAGCGAACGGTTCGCTTTCGCTGACGCTCAGCGCGCTCCCACAATACGTCACGCTCAAGCCATGATTGTGAAGACCCGCGCGACGCCTTCTGCAATCTTCCTTTGCGTATGCGGCTTCTCGGCCGCGGAACCTTCGCGCCCGCATTCGGCTCTAACCAACGAATCTCTTGCGACACTTGCCGTGCAGCTGCGATCCGGCTTTCTCCTTGGTTCATTCGCCAGCGGCTTGGACTTCGCGCGACCGGACGCTGCACCGCGTGCCGAGTTCTTCCGCCGCAATTTCAACGTACTCACGGCCGGCGTGTACATGAACGCCATTCAACGCCGGCCCGGAGAAATCGACTTCAACAAACTGGATGCGCTGATTGAGTTCGCGAACACGAACAAGATGAAGGTGTATTTGCACCCGCTGATTGGCGGCGAGGAATACACGCCGAAGTGGGTCAACGAAGGCGGGTTCTCTCCGGACGCGCTGCGCGAGATTATGCGCCATCGCATCACCACGATTCTAAAGCGCTATCAAGGCAGGATTCATTATGTGGACGTGGTGAACGAGTCTCTCACGGGCGTCGGCCGCAAAACGAATGGAGAATTCGACTGGCAGGTTAAGGCTTGGAAAGGCGGCGACCATGTTTGGATGAAGACGCTCGGTATGTATCAGGGCAGGCAGCACCAGTTTCCCAGCTATCTCGTGGAAGCCTTTCGTATCGCCCGCGAGGCCGCGGGGCCGGGCGTGAAACTGATTCTAAACGAGTGGGGCAATGAAACGACAAACAGTTTGCGTGGGCGGAACTTTCTGAAACTGGTGCAGGCGTTGCAGGCGGAAGGCATCCCCGTGGACGGCGCAGGATTACAACTGCACAGCCGTCTCAAAAACGGTGTGTTCTGCGATTGGCTCGGCAAGCCCTTCGATTTTGAGGCGTTCGACGCAATGCTGAAGCTTTACGAACAGGCCGGCATCGAAGTCCACATCACTGAGTTCGACATTCACCTGCCGCCCGCGCCCACTGCGGAGGACTTCGAACTGCAGGGAAAGTATTACGCCGAAGTGCTGCGGCATGCGATTCAGTCGCCTGCCGTGAAATCCTTCAAGACCTGGGGCTTCACCGATGCCAGTTCATGGAAGGCCGATGGACAGAATGGTCATCCGCTGCTGCTTGACGAGAAGCTTCAGCCGAAGCCCGCCTACCTCCGGCAAGTTGAAATGCTCAAGCAGCGCGCGGTGCAGAGGCCGTGATGTTTACGGCTTCGCCGAAACTTTTTCTTCAAAGCGCGTCGCCCACTTCTCCGGCGTCAACCCGCCTTCATTGAGCAGCGTGATCTTTGTCCAGCCCTTACCCGGCACGCCCCTCGCAACATTCATCCACTCGTCCGCGACTTGCTTGCGTGAGTCAGGCAACGGCCATTTCGCCGCGAGCGCGTCACATTCCTTGCGGAGTTGCGTCCAGCGCGAGAGCCAGACGTACCCGACGGGCAGATGGCCGAGCCGAATGCGTTCGAGGAATTCCGCATTGTTCGCCGCCGCGGCCTCTGCTTGCTGCCATACTCTCTCGGCCTCGGCGAGCGGCTTGAAGCGGAGGTGCGGTGCGTCGCTCGGTGAGTAACAGGTGAGGTTGTGGCCCTTCGACGCATCGTGCATCAGCGCGAGGTAACGCCGCAGGTGCGGCGCGGCGTCTGGGCCATAGTAGCCTTCCAGGAATTCATCGATGAGCGCGCGGTCATCCTGCTGCGGATTCCAAAGCAGTTGCGCCAGCACCCACGCGCGCAGCTCGGACATCTCGGAACCGTGCGACTGATACGCGCCCTGCTCGAATACTCCGCGCACGTTGTGCTGCTGGAAGAATCGCAGGTTCGGGCCGAGCACGAACCAGTTCGGGTGCGGCTGCACGTAATGCGCGAAGTCCGTTGTGTAATCCCAGATGTAGAGCCGCTGACAAATCTTCGACCAGCCGCGGATGTCATCGGCGAACGCGGCGTTCGATGGATGTTCGAGCGGTTCGCGGAAATTGCATTCGATGCTGCACAGCCGGACGATGACGTTCGCCCGCGGCCTGATCGTCTTCGGCGGCTTGCGCGTGTATTGATAGGCGAGCGTGTCGATGGCGACGTGCGGGAAGTCCGGCTCAATTTTCTCCGCGATGTAATTCACAAACGCCAGCATGGTCGCCGCGTGCGTCCCTTCGGCATCGTCGAGCGCCTTGCAGTCGGCGCATTCACACGCGCCGTACCAGTCGTTCTGCGAGACAGAAATGATCCCCGCGTCCGGCGACTCGCGCAGCCATTGCTTCACGCGCTCGACCATGAAGTCGCGGAGCTTCGGGTTCGTAAGGCAAAGCTGGGCGCGCTCGGTCGTGCGTTTGCCTTTGATGAGGCTGAACCACTCGGGGTGTTCCGCGAAATGTTTCTCCGGCGGCACGAGCGGATAGAAGGTGTGAACGAATCCTTTGTAGCTGATGCGGCCGCCTTTCTCGGGCGTGAGGCGAGAAGAATTTCCGTTGCATCCGTTCCACCAGGACCAATCGGCGTCGAACGCCGGATACCAGAACGCCTCGCGATACTCGAAGGCAGGTTTCTCGCGGATGTTGAGATCCCCAATGCGCAGCGTGGATTGTTTCGGAATGCGACTCGCCCACGGCGTCCACCAGCGCACGCCACACTGTTGCTGGAGAAAACGGCTCACGGCGTAAAGCGTCCCGCGCGGACGGCCGCCCGCGAGAAGCAAGTGATTGCCTTTGGTCCTGATGATGAGTTCTTCCGCGCCAAGCGAGTTGAACGGCACGTCATCAAACACGCCGCGCGCCGCACTGCCGCTGCCGACGATGATCGCGCGTTCCGGCGCTTTGCTGTTCGTCTGAACGGCAAACTCGACTCCCGTGATCTGTTTAAGTGTTGAAGTCAGTTCCGCAGCCGCCGTCCCCTCCGGCGCAGTTGCAGCGGGATCGATCACGATGACGAACTCAGTCCGTCCCGCATCTGCCAGCAGTAACTCCGCGCGGCCGACGGTCGCCATGCCAAACAACAACAAGAGAAGAATTGGTTTCATGATGAGTTGTGTGAAGCGTTGCATCTCCATGATAGACGTTACCCGTGCGCCAAGCTGCTCACAGTTAGTTGCAAGTTGAGCGCAATCACTCGGCGTCGCCTTGATCTCCATCAAGTTCTTCGCCAACGTCGCGTGAGACTCTGCGAATCATGAAAACAACGCGAATGTTCTTCATCGTCCTCACGGTCGTCGTCGCCAGCTGCGCTGTGGCGCGCACGGCTGAAAACTGGAAACCGCTTTGGGACGGCAAAAGTTTCACGGGCTGGCACGTCATCGGCAAAGGCGAATGGAAAATCATCGACGGCGCAATTCGTGGCACGCACGAGAAGGGGGAAAAGGAGTTCGGCCATCTCGTCAGCGACAAGGTTTACCGCGACTTCACCGTGCGGCTGAAATACAAGGCGGTGAAAGGGAACAGCGGACTCTACTTCCGCATCGAGGAGAAGGGCTTCAGCGGCGTCAGTGGCTTCCAGGCTGAAATCGATCCCGATAAAGATGCAGGCGGCCTCTATGAAACGAACGGGCGCTCGTGGGTGAGCCAGCCGAAGCCTGAAGATGTGAGGCGCTGGTTCAAACCGGGCGAGTGGAACGAGATGACCGTGAGCGCGCATGGCGGGCACATTGTCGTGCATGTGAATGGCATCAAGAGCGCGGAGTCGAAGGACGATCCGGGCCGGCACGAGGGGAAGTTCGCGTTGCAGGTCCACGGCGGCCAGGATTGCGAAGTGTGGTTCAAGGACATTGAAATCCTCAGCGAACGATGAGCCCCCTTGGATGAAACATCTGTCACGTCTCGTTTTTGTTCACGTCGCGGCGCTGGCCGTTCTCGGCACGTCTTCTTGCGCACAGCTTTCCACGCCGCGCGTCGCGAAGACTTATCGCAACCCGATCATCGACCGCACCGGTCCGGCGGACCCGCACGTCATCCGGCATGAGGGCAAGTTCTATATGTATCCAACGACGGACGGCCGAGGCTACGACGTGTTCGTGTCGGATGACTTGGTGCATTGGGAACAGAAACCGAAATGCTTCAACGACGCGCGCGGCGGCGCGTGGGCGCCCGATGTGTTTCATCACAAGAAAGGCGATGGAAAGTTTTATCTCTATTACACATTGAACAAGCGCGGCGGCGGCAAACAAATCGGCGTGGCCGTGGCGGACGGACCGTTGGGGCCGTTCAAGGACCGTGCGAACCTCGTGGACAGCGCGATCGACGCTCACCTGTTCCAGGATGATGACGGCAGCCTTTATCTCTATTGGGTGCAGTTGCCCGGATTCAGAATCACAGTTCAACCGATGGCGGACCCGGTGACGAAACGCGGCGAGCCGACGGAAGTTATCCGGCCCACCGTTGATTGGGAACGCAAAAAGGGCGCTGTCACCGAAGGCCCGTGGATGCTCAAGCACAAGGGACTCTATTACCTGATGTATTCCGGCAGCGGCGCGGACGGGCCGGACTACGCGATTGGCTACGCGACGGCGAAATCACCGCTCGGCCCATTCACGAAATATTCCGGCAACCCCATTGCGAAGCGGGGCAACGGCGTCTTCGGTCCCGGCCACCACAGCGTCGTCACTGGACCGGACGGGAAGCTCTGGATGGTTTACCACCAGCAGAACAGCGAGGAGGTCGGTTGGAAACGCTTCCTCGCCATCGACCCGCTCTGGTTCGATCAGCAGGGCGTGATTCATACAAAGACCACGCGCGGCACGGAAGAATCGGCGCCGTAGCTGAATCAGAACTGCCGGAGCAGCTTGAGCATCTCGCGGTCGAGTTTGTGGCCTCGGAATTCTTCGTAAACCACGTCGGTGCGTCCGCTGTCGAGCACGCCGAAGCTGCCGCGCAGGTTCCACAATGCCCAGCCCCAGCCGGCTTCTTTCCAAAGTCCGAGTTGATCGCGCATCCACGCGAGCACGACTTTGTGCGGCGTGCGGTTGTGCGCGCCCCATTCGCCGACATGCACGCCGACGCCGCGCTTTTCCAACGCCTGCCACGGCGCAATGCGTTCGCGGCGGAGACGTTCCTTATTCCATTCCTTGTCGCCCTCCTTCAACGGCCACGTTGGCTCCGGCCACTTGTCCGAGCCGTTGACCCAACTGGCTTTGTGATGGCTCACACGCATCGGGTCGTAGCCGCGCGTGCTCTGCGCAATGCCGAGATCGGCGAGACCCTCGACCGGATCACGTCCCCAGCGCAAGCCATCGGCAAGGATGAGTCGCTTTGAATCTTCGGCGCGGATGGCTGCGACGAGATGTTTCACCACGCGAACGTACGTGTCGGCGGGAATGTCCGCTGGCTCGTTCAGCAGATCGAAGCTCAATTCGCGATTCGGGACACCCTTGTAACGCCGCGCGAACGCCGCCCAGTGATGCGCGCTGGCATCGAGCGCCGCAGCGTCCTTCCACAAGTCCAGCGGTTCCTTCGGTGGATTCACGCAATAACCCGGCGCGCGATGCAGGTTGAGATTGATGTGAACGCCATGCTTGCGTCCCAGTTCGACTGCGCTATCGACGTGCTTGAGTTGCGCTTCATCCATCTTCAGCCAGTGTTCCGGGTCCGGGTCTGACCAGCATTGATACGAGAGCGGCAGCCGCGCGAAATCGAATCCCCAATCCTGCATGATTTGGAAATCCATCTCGCGGAACGGAGGATTGCCTTCGCGCCGCTTGATAGACTTCTCCAACAGATTGAAGCCGCGCCACCGCGGGAGCTTCGCGGCGGAGGGCGCGACCGACACACCAGAAGTTTGCGCGAACAAGTGCGGTGCGGCCATGGGACCCACTGCGGCGATCGCTGCGGTTTGCAGAAACGTTCTTCGATTGAATGTTCTCACAGAATTATGCGACGGAGGCGCAGTGCTCGAACGGAGTGCGGCTGGGTCGCCCTCGACCAGCCGCAGCGCGCCATGCATATGAGATGCTGCGGCTGGTCTGCGACACAGCCGCGCTCCCACCGAACTTTTCGACTTCATTTTTCCTTTCTTCCAGCGCGAAGCGATTGTTCATACGCGTGGTAGGCGCCGGTGACTCTCTCCACGTTCGCCGCGCCGCGATGAATACCGAGGCGGTAGCGGCAACGGATCGTTTCTCCAGGCTGAAATGTTCTTGGTTTCACGCCCGGCCAGCCAACGCAGAGGACGCCGTAATGACGGGTAAGCCACTGCGGCGGAAAATCCGGATGATCAGGCCTGACAGCGATGCCCGCGCCGCTAAACTGTTCGCGTCCGGCAAAGCGCGCGGAGAGGTCTGCCCACGGCAGGCGCGTGATGCTGAGGTCTTCCTTGCCCTGGCCGAGAGGCGTAGTGATGACGGTGTTCGTGCGCGGCGCGAACCGGAGCGTCAATCCCCCGTAGCTCTTGCCTTCAGCGCCTTCGAGCGTGAGCGGTTCGTCGAGGGGAGTCCACGTGAGTTCGATGTCCAGACCGCGTTCGTCTCCGACCGTGGGCGAGGCTTGCAACCACACTTCTTCGCGCACCACTTTTCTGTCTCCAACAAACCAGCCGTTCTCCACGCCAAGCGTCGCGCCATCCGTGCGGGCTTCGCGCGCAAGCCAGCGCACGAAGCGTTGCTCGATGCCTTTGAGCATCCAGAGGTCGTAGTGCCGGTCGCCGATGCGCACGTGCGGCCAGGCCCAGAACAGTCCGCGATGATGAAAATGGTCCTTCGGGAAATCATCGGTGAGTACCTCGCCATCGAGTCCGTAGAGCGGATGAATGTAAGTGCTGCGCGCGCGGTCGGCGGGCACTCCGCCGGGCGGCTGGATGACGCCGTGGTTGTAAACGAACACGGGGCGCGTGCCCTCGAACAGGGCGAGAGACTTGTCGGTGATGTTGGTGAAGTGGAAATAGTCGGCGGCGCGAGAATGAAGAACGGTTACAGCGAGCACGAGGGCGGCAACAAAATGCGCCAAACCGCCAAAGTGACTGGCTCGATTTGCTGTACCGTTTTGGGAATCCAAACGGGATTCCGGCACAAAGCCCAGGGTTGCGAGGAACGAGCTACGCTGGGTGGGCTGGGCCGGAGAACAACAACCCCAACGGGGTTGTGTCACCGGTCGATGCTGCATTGGTCGCAATCCCGTTGGGGTTGATGAATCCCCTCGCGATTTTTCCCCAGGGTAGCTCCTTCCTCGCAACCCTGGGCTGGAGGACACAATCCCTTTGGGATTGAAGATTTCGGATTTCATACGTCCTTCACAGCCAACTCCTTCAACTTCGTTTCATTCACTTCTACGCCGAGCCCGTGTCCCATGGGCACTGCGAGTTCGCCATCCTTCACTTCAAACGGTCGCTTCAAAATGCTCCTGCTGAGAAACTGCGGGCCGTTCAGCGCGGCCGGGTATTTCAAATCGTAAGCTCCATAGAGCGCGAGTGAGGCTGCGAGCGAGATGTCCGGGTCGGTCAGGCCGCTGCCGAGGAACATCAGGCCGGTGCGCTGAACGATTTCAATTTGCCGCCGCGCTTCAGTGAGTCCCCCACAACGAGCCGGCTTCATCGCCACGCCGTCGAGCAATTCAAGCTTGATGAATTCCTCCAGTTCAACCGACGACACGATGCCTTCATCCATGATGATGGGCAGCGCGCCCAGCTTCTTCAGTCGCCGATAGCCGGTGAGCCGGTTCGCGGGAAGCGGTTGTTCGAGCACAGGCACGCCGATGTCGGCGAGCTTCGGCGCGACGGCGAGCGCGGTCTCTTCGTCGTAGCCGCCGTTGGCGTCGGCCCAGAGAAAACCGTCGGGAACGAGGCGCTTCACGATGCGACAGAGTTCCAAATCAAACTTCGGATCGGGCGCGACCTTGACGTTGAAGTGCTTGTAGCCACGCGCCCGGCCTTGCGCGATGAGCGGCTCCACTTCGTCGAGCGTGCGCGGATTGAGCGTCCAGCTCAGCGTGAGCCGGTCGCGGCCTTTGCGGTTCCAGCGTTGCGCCGCGGGTTGTTTGAGCAACTTGCCCGTGAGGTCGAAGAGCGCGAGATCCACACCCGCTTTGCAAATGGGTTGCCCCGTCGAGAACGACGGCGCTACGGCGCGATTCATGGCCGCATGGATGCCTTCGATATCGAGCGGGTCGCGGCCAATCAACTCTGGCGCGAGATAGCGCGTGAGCGTGGAATGAACGGACTCCAACGTTTCGTAACTCCACTTCGGAATCGGCACGCTCTGGCCCCAGCCCACCAAGCCGTTGTCAGCCGTTACTTTCACGACCACCGACTGCCGACCCGTGGAACGTCCCCCTGGCCCCTCGAAGAATTTGAATCTCCCGATGACGGGATAGCTGATGGGGAAGCTTTCGACTTTGGCGATCTTCACATTCGGGGCAGTATCAGCACGCGCGGGCCAAGGCAAAGCGGACGCTGCCGCGTAAGTCCCGACCGCGCGGAGGAACTCGCGGCGTGTTGGGTGAGCGATTGCGTTCCGAGAATTCGTCATGCGTGCGTGGTCTGCAGGGATTTGAATTTCGTGAAGCCAGCATTCTTCGCCGCATTGAATGCGCCGTAAGGTTCGCGTTCGGCTCGATGCAACATCCGGTTCGCCGTGTCATCAGTGAACCGTTCCTTCTCCGGGTCCCACTTGAGCGGGCGGCCCAATTTCATGCCGATCCGCGAAACAAGACAGGCCGAGCAGGAACGATGGCCAGTCTCCGCATTCGTCACCGCTTCCTTCCGCGCGCGGATCGCTTCGAGCCAATCGAGGTGATGATCCCAATTCGGGCTGCGATGGAGTTTGGTCTTCAATTCAGAGTCCGGAATCGCGAGCAGTTTCAGATCGCTCGCGTTAAGCGACTTCGTTGAAGCCGCTGCGCCGCGTGTGACCCAAATCCAGCCGTCCTCGCCCTCGAAGCGCACGCCGTTCGGGAATTCATCACTGATGTTCATCACCACGCCATTCGCGTAGCTGAGCTTCACCGAGTATTTGCCATGCACGTCCCAGAAGCTGTCCGCGCCCGGCCATTCCGCTTTCGCATCAACGGCAATCGGTCCTGTGTATTCCGCGCCCATTCCCCAATGCGCGATGTCTACATGGTGCGAACCCCAGCCGGTGATCATGCCGCACGTGTAGGCGTTCAGGCGCAGCCAGCCAGGCCGGCCAAAAACCTTCTTCGGATCGTCCGACTGCGGATGCACGCGGTCTTCGGTGTAAGGCGCGCGCGGTGTGCAGCCAAGCCACGCATCGTAGTTCAAAGAACTTGGCACTGGCATCTCCGCGCCATTGCCGCCGGGCGGATCAATGGGCAGCCCGATTTGAATCGATTTGAGTTTGCCAATGGCGCCGTTGCGAACAAGTTCGCAGGCGCGATGAAACTGGGCTGTCGAGCGTTGCTGCGAACCGATTTGCAATACGCGCTTGTGCGCCCGCACCACATCGCTCACGAGCCGACCCTCGGCGATGGTCATACTGAGCGGCTTTTGCACGTAGATGTCTTTGCCCGCCAGCGCGGCCTCGACCACCGGTTGCGCGTGCCAATGGTCCGGCGTGCTGATCATCACCGCGTCGATGTCTTTCCGGGTCAAAATCTCGCGGTAGTCACCGTAGCTTTTCACTTCGATTTTTTGCGCGAGCGATTTCTCGTAAGACTGCGCAATCTTTCGCCGCGCCAGTTCCGCTCGCTTCGAATCGATATCCGCCACTGCAACAATGCGTGCCAGTCGCGGATGCTTGAGCACGCCGGAGATGTCCATGCTGTCAGCGATGCGCCCGCAGCCAATCTGCGCAATGTGAATCAACTTGCTCGGCGCATCAGCGCCAAGGACGCGTGCTGGAATGATGGTGGGAAAGCCAATGGCCGCAGCCGACGCCGTTGTGAGTTTTAAGAAGTGCCGGCGATTGAGATGCGATGGAGTTGTCTTCATAAGAGCTGCGAGAACTGGTAGGGCGACGCTGTCCTCAGCGCGCCGGACGACGGACTAGAATGCGCGGCGCTGGTTGCCCACGCCCGCCGGCGCGCTGAGGACAGCGTCGCCCTACCGTGATGTGCTTGGTCAACTTTCATTGCAGGAGATGCGCTCTCTTCGTCTTCGTTTCACCCAGCACCCACTGGATACCGCCGAGAAGGTGCTGCCGGAAAACCGGGTCGGAGTAATGTTCGATCTTGTGGCCGAGCGACGTGTAGAATTGCCGCCCGCCATTGAACTCCTGGCACCAGGCCAACGGGAAGATGCCGTTCACGTCCTGCCCGGGCGCGGTGATCAACTTCGAGTCCTTGAGCGACCGCGTGTCGGCGGCGAGCAACACGTGAATGCGTTGATTCACGTTCGTGAAAAAGTAGCACTCATCCGTCCACGGCCATGTGCCACTAAGGTGTGCCGTGGCCGGGTGCCTCGAATCGATGACGTTGATGGTAAATTTTTGCAGCGGTGAATGGCGGAAGAATTTCGCGCCTTGCACCTGCTGAAAGTAATTCCAATGACGCTCGGAACCCGTGGAGGAATGAATGCCGACGAATCCGCCGCCTCGACGGATGTAACGCTGGAAAGCCGCGCGCTGTTCTTCGTCGTCGAACGCCTCATTGTTCGAGTTAGCAAAAATCAGCGCGGCATACTTTTTCAAGTTCGCATCTGTGAAGACCGCCGCGTTGGTCGAAAGGTCCACGTTGAATCCGTTTTGCTTTCCCAATTCCACAATGGCTGCGGCGCTGGCGGCCAGGTTGTCATGAACGAATCCCGTGCCGTTCTTCTGATAGACAAGGACGCGCGGCTCCGCGGAAAGTGTAGCCAGGCACCATAACGACAGCAGCGCGACAAGAGCGTTGGCGGTTGAGCCGAAGTGAGCTTTCACGGTGCGAGCCTTTCGATTCTCCAACTCCGATCCTCCAATCGCGTGTAGAGGAATCGGTCGTGCAGCCGGTGTCCGCGTCCCTGCCAAAACTCGATCTCTCGTGGCACCACGCGATATCCACCCCAGAACGACGGCATCGGGACGTGCCCTTCCTGAAATCGTCGCTTTGTTTCCTCCCATTTCATTTCCAGCAATGCTCGCGTGGACACCACTCGGCTCTGCGGTGATGCCCATGCGCCAACCTGGCTGCCGAACGGACGCGTCAGGAAATACGCCAGCGCCTCGCTTGTCGGCACCGGCTCCGCGAATCCGTGAATTGCAACCTGCCGCTGCAACGCCAGCCACGGAAAGAGCAGCGACACGTTCGGGTTCTCAGCCATCTGCCATGCCTTGCGACTTTCCAGGTTCGTGTAAAAAACAAATCCGCGTGCATCGAAACTCTTCAAAAGAACCGTGCGCTGCGTTGGCTGTCCATTCGCGCCCACTGTCGCGAGGCTCATCGCGTTCGGTTCGACCAGTGCCGCTTCGCACGCTTCGTCCATCCACGTCGCAAACTGCTCGAACGGATCAGCGCACAAATCCTCGCGGCGCAATTCGTCGCTCTCGTACTGCACTCGCATATCAGCCAGTTTCATCAAAATCTTTCGGGTAGTTTGACGAAAAGCCGAGGCGCGTGAATTGACCTGTGTCAATGGCAGCTCAATTTGTCTTGATGCAAATCAAGGCAGGAAAGGCGAAGCGGATTCTTCGTTTGCTGAAATCAACCTGCCTGTCACTCGCGCTCGAAAACAGCGGCCCAAAATCGGGGCAGGCATTCGCAACCGATGTGTAGCCGCATTTCACAGTTGTCACGATGTTAATCGCACGAAATGGAAAGAACGTTGGAACAAACAGAGCCGGATTTTCCGAGGTGCGGCCGCAGCGCCGCTCTGCTCACGTTCCTGGCGCATTCCCCCGCCGCACCTCGGCCTCAAACTCAATCCATACTTCTTCCCTGCGACCTGGAGGACACATGAGTGTGACTATTGAAACGACAGCAAATCCGAGTGTGCCCGCGCCACGAACCAGCATCGGCACGGCGTTCGGTTGCCCGCGCGAATTTTTCGGCAACCGGTTTGTTTATACCGTCATCTCGGCGCGAGCGCGCGGATTGTCCGTGGGCGTCAATCTCACGCCGGACAAGCAGTGCAACTTTAATTGTGGCTATTGCGAAGTGGATTTCCTCGTGCCGGGACATGACGCAAAATTGGACTTGGACGTGATGTCCGCGGAACTGGAGGCGACGCTCGCGTTCGTCCACGCTGGAAAACTGCGCGAGGTTTCGAAGTATGCGCCGGTGCCCCCTGACTTGTTGCGGCTTCGGCACGTGGCGATCAGCGGAGACGGCGAGCCGACACTCTGCCCGCAATTCCGGCATGCGGTCGAAACGGTGGTTCATGTTCGTGCCACGTCGCGGACCGGTTTTTTCAAAACCGTTCTCATCACCAACGCATCGAATCTCGACACAGGAGAAGTGCAGGAGGGACTGCGGCTGTTGACGCGATGCGATGAAGTCTGGGCCAAGCTCGATGCCGGCACGCAGACGTACATGGAGCGCGTGAACAAAACAAATCTGCCCATCGAAAAAGTTCTGTCGAACATCCTGCTGGTCGCGCGCCAGCGACCGGTGATTATTCAAAGTCTCTTTCCTGCGCTGAACGGCGTTGGGCCGGACGATGAGGAGATCAGCCATTACGTTCAGCGGCTGCAAAGTCTGAAGGACGCGGGCGCGGAGATTCCGCTCGTGCAGATTTATTCGGCGACCCGGCCAACGCCGAACTCTGTGTGCGGGCATTTGCCGTTGCGAAGACTTTCGCAAATCGCCCAGACGGTGCGGAGCGTGACGGGTTTGAACGCGGAAGTTTTTTGAGGGACCGCTGTTTCATACGCGCATCGCGGGCCACCTTTGGTTGGGCAGTTCAGGAGGGCATTCAAAAAATGGTGCATTTCTGCCAAGTGCAGTTAGGACGCCCGCGTAAGATGAGCGATACTGTTTCGACGAAGGACAGAGTGAGTATGAAAACAGAGACACCTGACAAGCCGGAAGCGGCCCTGATTGCCGCGCACGCGTTGTTCAAAGGACTGGCGCCGCAATATCTCGCGCTGTTGACAGAAGCAGCGATGCTCAAAGAGTTCGCTGCAGGTGAAGTGATTTTTCGCGAAGGCGATCCAGCCAATCGTTTCTATCTGATTCTTAATGGGGAAGTGGCGTTGGAAGACCCGATGAAAGAGCGCGATTCTGTTGTGCTCCAAACCATCGGGGCCGACGATGTGCTCGGCTGGTCGTGGCTGTTTCCGCCTTACTATTGGCATTTCGATGCGCGGGCGACGGAACCAACGAGAGCGATATTCTTTTACGGCACCTGGCTGCGGGAGAGTTGCGAGCGCGATCATGATTTCGGCTACGAAATGATGAAGCGCATGAGCGCCGTAATCATTCAACGATTGCAAGCGACGCGAAAGAAACTGGCTGAAGCAGAAGCGGCGTAGGCCGTGCGAAGCGGGTAGCACAGGCTACCAGCCTGTTCCGGTCGGCAACCTGCCGACCGGAAGGGGAAGGACACTGTAAAGCAATCGTCGCTCGCGAATGTTGCGTCATCGCCTTTCCGCCGGGCTGGTAGCCCGGCGGTACGGGCAGGTTGCCCGTGCCACCTATTTCGAGTTTGAGATTCCGTCTAAGGTTTTTCCTTACTGCTCCTACTGCCATTCCTCAAAGCGAATTGGGAGCAGCCCAATTGTTGGCGTGCCGATGCTTCTCTTAACTTGCGCACATCGAAACAAATTCGGGGACGCAAAAAAAGGTGAACAATATGCAAAACGAGAACAATCTGGCCGAGGCCCTGTGCAGTTCGAAAATTTATCAGGACTACGAACGCGCCTTCAGCGAAGCCACCGGGCTGCCGGTCGCGCTGCGTTCCGTCGAGTCGTGGCAGTTGCCGCACCACGGGCGGCGCAGCGAGAACCCGTTTTGCGCCATGATGGCGACGAAGAGCCGCGCCTGTGCCGCCTGCCTCCAGGTGCAGCAGAAACTTTCGGAGAGCGCGCGCTACGAGCCAGGCTCGGAGACGTGCCAGGTCGGCATGTGCGATACCGCCGTGCCCGTGCGCCTCGGAGACAAGTTGGTGGGCTTTCTTCACACCGGCCAGATTTTTCGGAAGAAGCCGACTGCCGCGCAGTTCAATCGCGTAGCAAAGCTCGCGTCCGATTGGGGCATCCAGGTCGATCACGAAAAACTCAAGACCGCCTATTTCGACACGCGCGTTCTCTCGGCGAAAGAGCACGAAGCCATGGTGAAACTGCTTCAGATTTTCGCCCAGCATCTGTCGATGCTCAGCAATCAAATCGTTGTGCAGGAGAAAAATGCCGAACCGCCCGTCATCATGAAGGCGAAGGAATTCATCAAACAACATCAGGCCGAGGACATTTCGCTCGGGCAGGTCGCCAAAGCGGTGAACACCAGCACGTTCTACTTCTGCAAAATGTTCAAGAAGGTCACGGGCATCAACTTCACCGACTACGTTTCACGCGTGCGCATCGAAAATGCAAAGAACCTGTTGCTGAACCCGAACCTGCGCGTGAGTGAAATCGCTTACGAAGTCGGGTTCCAATCGCTCACGCACTTCAATCGCGTGTTCAAGAAAATCATCGGGCAGTCCCCGACGGAATATCGCGGGCAATTGGCGCACGCATGATGGTTCAATCCGCGCGCCGACAATAAATGACGAAGGTCCGGCAAAATCAGCGAACGCGTTGCTCGTGGTGCGCCGTCAATGTCCGAACATTATGAAAGGAAAACCCGAAGGCCAGCGGCGTTCCATGTTCGCACTTATCGCCGCTACGTTGCTGACGACGATTCAGACATCGGTCGCGGCGGATGCATCGGGCCTGCTCTCCAAAGGACCTTACCTACAGGCGCCTGGCTCGAACGTGATGACGATTTTATGGGAGTCGCTGACCAATCATCCGGCCACGGTCAGCTTCGGTTCCCGCAACCATCGCGACAAAAACTTCGGTCCCATCACGCCGCGAACGATGGTGGGGTTAACGCCTCGCAAATACACCAACATCGTCACTTCCATCACCAATGGACTCAGCGTCACCAAAACCAATGTCAAACGCGGGCATCTCACAAATCTTTTCTATCTCTACGAAGCACGGCTCACGGAATTGAAGGCGGGCGCCACTTACTTCTACTCCATTCAAGTGGGCGCCAGCGCGACTGCATCGCACCAGTTCAAAACTTTCAGCGGCAAGTCGGACACGGTCCGTTTCATCGCCTACGGTGATTCGCGCAGTGACCCCAAAACTCACCGTGCGCTGGCGAAACGATTCCCTGCGGCGGCGCCGGATTTCATTCTGCACACCGGCGACCTGGTGATGGACGGACGGGAGTATGGATTGTGGTCGAAACAATTCTTTGATCCTCTGGAGGATGTAATCGACCGCGTGCCCGTGTTGCCCGTGCCGGGGAATCACGAGGAGGATTTGAAGAACTATCTCGCCTATTTCCACATACCCGGCGGCAAGCGCTGGTATTCTTTCGACGCCGGACCGGTCCATGTGGTGGCGCTGGATTATCACTTCGAAAAAGCGTCGCACGAACAATTCAAGTTTGCGCGCGAAGACCTCCTGAACTCGCGCGCGCCGTGGAAAGTCGTGTTCCTGCACTACCCGATGTTCAACTACGGACATCACAATTCTGCCTGGGGTCATCAGGCCTACCTGCCTCTGTTTCACGAGGCCAAAGTGGATTTGGTGCTGTCCGGGCATTCGCATCTCTATGAACGCTTCCGTCCGATCGCGAGAAAGGACCAGCGCGACGACTGGGCGATCACCTTTATCACGACGGGCGGCGGCGGCGCGGAACTGGGCAACCCGTACGAACACCCGGCTCACGGGAAATGTATCGCGACCAATCATTTCGTGGCCTTCGAAGCGACCGAGAAAACGTTGCGCGGCCGGGCCATCACTACGAACGGAACGGTGATTGATTCATTCGAGGTGAAAAAAACGCGCGGCGTACAATCGAAGTCTTACCTCGCGCAAGTATATCCTGAAGAATGGCTCGCCACTTCCATTGAGGTGGGAGCGAGTCTCCTTGGGAAACTGGCGGCGGTGCCCACCAATACTGCCACGACGCCCGTGATGTTCTCGCTGGCGCCCCTCAAGACGGCGGAGAGGCCGCTGAATTTGGAAATCACTCTCGCAGACGAGTCATTGCCGTTTTACGAAATCGAAGAAGGGCTATTGCGCGTGAGCACGCCTGACTTGTGTGAAAGCAATCAAGTCATCTGGGCCAGCGTGCGGGCTACAGGAGCAAAGAAAATCAAAGGACCGGAGTTGTCACCTCCGCTGGTCTTCCGCGCGCGCATCAGGGGCGGCACCGGTGAGATGCTGGCCTACGGGCCGCTGTCGCGCACCTCGAAGACCGTCGCGGAACTGGCGAAGAAACAACGCGCGGCTGAAACCGACGAATGTCAGCCGCTCGAAGATGACAGTCGAAGCGCAGCGCAATTAAACACCAGGAAATAGCAATTTACCGAAAGCATGAATGGGGACGTGTGATACCGTTCCCGCCAACAACATGGAATCAGAACCGAAACGTTTTCAGGAATGCCAGCGCGTGCAGGTGACTCGCGACACGCAGGGCGCCGAGCAGGTTGTGCGAATTTCTCTCGAACGGCACGATGACGCGCTCGGCTGGTACACCGCCGGCTCGATGTGCATTCCGCTCTGTCAGCTTCCCGTGTTGCAGCAAGCGCTGGATGAAATGTCCGCGTTGGAGTGCCTGGCCTGCACGGAAAAAACGTGTTCGCGAAAGATAATTCCGTTCCCATTGTTGGCGAAGGGAGGCGCAGCGGAACCGGCGGCTGAAACCGTGAACTGATTATCCGCCCGACGCGGTTTTCGGTTCTGCGGAGTGCGCGCCCGTCACTTTCACTTTCCCGAGAAGCTTCTTCAACTCTTCCACATCCTTGTCCTCATCGAGGATGTGGTTCTCCAGCATGTAGAGAGTCGGTTCGTGCTTACAGGCCTTGTGCGCGCGTGAATAAATCTCCACGGCCTTCTCTTCGATTTCGAGGTCCATCTGGAGCATCTCATCGAGGTTTGTGGATTGACGAATCGCCCCGACTTCCGGCTTGGGCATTCCGCCGAGATAAACGATCCGGTCGCCCCAGATCTTCGCGTGGTCAAGCGATTCGCGAGAGTGCTCCTTGAACAGATCCTCGAACAGCCGTCGGTCGCGACCGGTTAGCAACATGCTGTGCTGGTTGTATTGAACGCAGGCGGTGTATTCCAACGCGATCGCTTCGTTGAGAATTTTGATCAGTTCGTCGTGCCCTTGCATAAGTACCCTTTGTTCAACGAACCGTATTCGGCTGGATTGCATTGTCAAAACATTCCCGTTGCGACGCGTTGGCGAACACACATTCAAGCAGCAATTGATGAGGCTACCCTGCCAATTAAAGGAGAGCGAATGGCAGAGCCTTTGGCATCGTTGACTGGTTAGGCATCTGTGAATTGCCATGAACACACCGGCGTTATCCGCAACAATGAGCATCGGAGCAGCGCTGTTGTTTGCAGCGGCGAGTGCGACAGCGGACACGGCACTGATCTCCGCGATTAAGGACAACACGCTGTATCAACCCGCGAGCGGCGGGGCCACCAACAGCAATGGCGCGGGCGAACACTTCTTCGCCGGGCGAACCGATGATGGCTACATCCGGCGCGCGGTGGTCGCATTTGCATTAAGTAATGCCATTCCCACCGGCTCGACCGTCACCGGTGCCACGCTCACGCTCTACATGTCGCGCACGAAGGACATGGCGGACAACGTCACGCTGCATCGCCTGCTCGCGAATTGGGGCGAAGGCACCTCCAATGCGACGCAGGAGGAAGGCCGCGGCGCGCAGGCAGCGCCCGGCGATGCGACGTGGTATCACCGGTTTTATCCGACGAGCGCGTGGACAACAGCGGGCGGAGACGCGCGCTCAATCACGAGCGCCGTGACGTCGGTGAACAGGGAAGGATTCTATTCGTGGTCCTCCACTGGTCTCGTTGCGGACGTGCAATTGTGGCTGACGAATGCGGGCACCAACTTCGGGTGGTTGATTAAAGGCGATGAAACCACGACGAAAACGGCGAAGCGTTTCGATAGCCGCCAGGTGACGACGGCGAACCAGCGTCCCGTATTGAAAGTGGATTTCACTCCTTCCGCACAAGTGGGCGCGTGCTGCCTGCCTGACGACACATGTGCAACGCTTACTTCGAACCAATGTGCCAACGCCGGCGGAACCTTCCATGGCGTCGGGAGCCTGTGCGCAACCAATCCTTGCCCGCCCCCGATTGGCGCATGCTGTATGCCGAATGGAGATTGCGAGACCGTGACATCCAATCAATGCGCGCAGCTCGGCGGAACATACCGGGGCAACAACGTTCCGTGTTCTCCCGATCTCTGCCCGGTCGTTCTCACGCCGTTTGTCGATCCGCTGCCCGTGCCGGGGCCATTGCAGCCTGTCACGGGCACGGTCGGCGGCACGGCGTATTACGAAATCCCAATGCGGCAGGTGCAGCAAAAGCTGCATCGCGATTTGCCGCTCACCACGGTGTGGGCTTACGGCACGGCGTTTCCCGGACCAGTTATTGAAGCAGGCGTCGGTCAACCCGTGACGGTGAAATGGATTAACGACTTGCGCGACACAAACAACCAGTTGCGCACAAATCATTTTCTCCCGGTTGATCCTTGCCTGCATGGACCGGACATGGCCGGCGCAACACCTCGCACAGTGGTGCATCTGCACGGAGGCAAAGTCGCGCAAAAAGACGACGGCTATCCCGAAGAAACATTCCTGCCCGGCGAGACGCGAACGAACTTCTATCCGAACCACCAGCCGCCCGCGACCGTCTGGTTTCACGACCATGCGCTCGGCATCACGCGCTTGAATGTCTATATGGGTCTTGCCGGCCTCTACATTCTGCGCGATCCGATTGAAAACGTGCTGGGGCTTGCGTCAGGCGCGAATGAAATCCCGCTCGTCATTCAAGACCGCAAGTTCCGCGCGGATGGATCCCTTTCCTACCCTGCACTTTGGGAAGAACATTTTTTCGGAGATACCGTAATCGTTAATGGCAAGGTCTGGCCCTACCTCATCGTGAAGCAGGGGAAGTATCGCTTCCGCGTCGTGAACGGATCCACCTCGCGCACTTACAAACTGGCGCTGTCGTCGGGTGCGACCTTCCATCAGATCGCCACTGAGGGAGGATTGCTGACGGCACCGGTGCTGCTCAATCAATTGACGTTGATGCCCGGCGAACGTGCCGATGTGGTGATGGACTTCGCCGGTTATGCGAGCGGCACACAAATCCTTCTGACAAACAGCGCGCCCATCGCTTTTCCCGGAACGCCAGGCGTTGGCGTCATTCCCAACATCCTGAAGTTCATCGTCACGAACATCATGGGTCACACCACGCCCCTGCCGGTGACGTTGCGCCCGTTTGAGATATTGTCCGAATCGAATGCCTTGAAGCATCGCGACTTCGTCTTGAAAAAAGGCTCCGACGATTGCACTGGTTCGAAGTGGCTGATCAACGATCTGCATTGGGACGACATCACAGAGTTCCCCGTGCTCGGTACAACCGAAGTCTGGAGCTTCATCAATCGCTCCGGCGTATCGCACCCGATGCACCTGCACCTCGTGCTGATGCAAGTGCTGGATCGCCAGCCGTTCATTTTCACGAATAACATGGTCGTGCCGATGGGACCCCGCGTGGCGCCGCCGGCAAATGAAGTTGGATGGAAGGACACTGTGGCCTGTCCACCAAACGAAATCACTCGCGTCATCACTCGCTTCGACGGGTTTGCCGGGCGCTATCCGTACCACTGCCACATCATCGAACACGAGGACCATGAGATGATGAGGCAATTCGAAGTCGTGCTGCCGCCGCATTTCACTTCCATTCGCTCCGCTGGGACGAACGTCGTGCTCCAATTCAGCACCGCCAGGAACCTCCTTCACACCGTGGAGCAACGCCATGATTTCGCGACCGGCGCCTGGAGCAGCGTGACCACGTTCATCGGCGGCGGCCAAATAACGCTCACGAACTCGCGCGTGAATTCAGCGCAGCGCGTGTTTCGCATTGGCGTCACGCCCTAGTCCGGAGTGCGCGGCTCCAAAGCAAAAAAGTGCAAGAGATTGCCAACCCTGTTCCAGCGCTCCCAGCCGATCGGCCTTACCAATTGTATAAAGCGAGGCTTGCGCACTGTTGTGCGCTGGCAGAAAGGCTGGCCATGATTGAAACAAAATCCAAAGCCGCAAACGTCAGAGGTGCCTGTTCAACTGTTCGACCCGATGAACTTCGAACCGATATTTCCCGCGGCGAACCTCTCCAGATTATCGACGTGCGAGAGTTCGCGGAATTTGCTGCGGGCCACATCGCTTCGGCGCGTCTCGTGCCGTTGGGTGAACTGGAAGTGCGAGCCGGCGAACTGGACCGCGCCGTTCCGCTGGTTTGTGTCTGCCGCTCTGGCAAACGCTCCGCGCAAGCCGCGTCAAAACTTTTGGCTCTTGGCTTTCGCAATGTGACCCAACTCGAGGGCGGGATCGTCGCTTGGGAACAAAGTGGTCTGCCAATTATCTACGAAACTCGTGCGCCGTGGTCGCTCGAACGGCAGGTGCGCTGCGCGTTGGGCCTTTTCGTTTTGACCGGACTTGCTCTCTCGTTTCGCTGGCCCGCTGCCATTGTCATGTCGTGGATCATCGGTGTGGGTATGGTGTTCACCTCCATCATCGATTGGTGCGGCATGGCTCTCGTGCTCGCAAAAATGCCGTGGAACAAACAACGCGGCACTGGTTGTGGGAAATGAAGCGGTGAATCTGTGCAACCCAAGCGTGTGATTCTCTCCGGTGGGTCCTTTTTCGTGGTGCCCGACAAAAAAGGAGTAGTCCTGAGCAACGGATGGTCGAGTGATTCTCTCGCGCCGCGCGTAAGCAGTTCAGAAAGGCGAAATGAATCGCCGGAAAAAAGAGAAAGAACTGAATATGAAAACAATCATCACATTGGCAATCGCAGCTCTCCTCAGTGCCACAGCGGCTCGCGCGGAAGTCATCACCAAAGGCGGTGCGTCAGCATTGATGAAAGCGCCAGCTGTGAACGCCGGAGCGCCCATCGCGGCCATGAAGTGTGCGCTGTGCAAGTCTGAATTTGTCACCGTCAACACACCGGCATTCAAAGGGACAGCGCCCGCTGCTGCGACTCTTGAACGTCATCCCTGCGCGTCGTGCGGCAATAAGTGGATCACGACCGGGCATGGCAAAGCCAAGGTTGAAGTCGCAAAGCACACCTGCGGCGGCTGCACGATGTGACCTGATGAACAACTGAACTGAGTTCAACACGGCGGGCCTCCCGAGCCCGCCGTTGCGTTTATGAATCAATTTGACGCCAGCGACATCGATGCAGCCTTTGTTCAATGCGCTGTCTGCGAGAAGGGCATCAAGAACGGCAACTGGTTTGCGCGAATCAAGCACGGCGACCGAATGTTGGCTTTGTGCTGCCCGCTCTGCACGGAAGTGTTCGAGAATAATCCGCATCCGTATGTCCGGCGCATTGAGACACTGGCGCGATGCGCAACCCAGGAGAGCATCCGGTGAAAGCGCGAGTGTTTTTCTGTTCCGTGTCGTATCAAGGATGAACTGAATGGCCGGCGGCGAGAGTCGCCGGCCGATGAAATATGAAAGAGAACCAAACACAATTGGAGCGGGCACTTCAGGAGTGGCGAGTCACCACGCCCCTGCCGCCGCGTTTTAGCGAGCAGGTCTGGAAGCGCATCGAGCGCGCGCAGGTCCCGAACATTTCTGTCGTCGATGCAATGCGTGCGCTGTTCGCGACCGCTTTTGCTCGTCCCGCATTCGCATTTGCTTACGTGAGTGCGTTGCTCGTGATCGGGCTCACGCTGGGATTTGTGCAGGCGAGTCAAAAAGCAGCGCAGTGGGATCGCCAGCTCGAAGCGCGTTACGTCCAATCCATCGACCCCTATCAGAAAGTCCAGCGATGAAGCGTGCAGCAGTCATTCTCGTTGTTGGGTTGCTCGCGGCAGCGGCGGGGTACTGCGCGCTGTATTATTGCGGGACGAAAAAGCATCGCGAGATGCTGGAAAGTCCCGCGCCTGAGCTGGCCTGGCTGAAGAGGGAGTTTCAATTGGATGACGCGGAATTCGAGCGCATCACCAAATTGCATGAAGGCTACATGCCGCGTTGCGCGGAATTGTGCCGGCGCATTGCGCAAAAAGATTCCGAGCTGCAACAAGTCATTTCGGGTCCGGATGTCGATGCGAAGGCCGCTGAACTGAAGCTCAAGGAGGCGGGCGAGTTGCGCGTCGAGTGTCAGCAGAACATGTTCAACCACTTCCTCGAAGTGAGTCGCCAGATGCCGCCGGAGCAAGGCAAGCGTTATCTACAGTGGGTGCAGCAGCGAACATTGTCGCCGGAGCATGACATGGCGCGGCGCCACGACACTGACCACAAGATGGACCGTCACTGACGCCCCATGAACGAGCCAGGCACCGGGCAGCAGGACGCGTCGGACATGCAGCGACTCGTGAATGGGAACGACGCGGCGCTGAACAGCCTGATGGACCGCCACAGCGGACGACTCTTCCACTATCTCATCCGCCAATTACAAAATGAGGACGACGCCGCGGACATTGCGCAGGAGGCGTTCGTTCGTGTGTACCAGCACCGCGCGAAGTTTGATCCGCACCAGAAGTTTTCCACGTGGCTCTACACCATCGCCACGAACCTCGCTCGCGATCGCTTGAAGTGGCGTTCGCGCCATCCGCAAGTCTCACTGAACCAGAGTCTCGGTGACAGCGACAGTGCGATGGAAGAAATGCTGCCCGACTCGAAACCCTTGCCCGACGATGTCGCCGCTTCGAACGAACGCGCCGAGGCCGTGCGCGATGCCATTGCCGCCTTGCCCGCGGACCTTCGGACCGCGCTGATCCTTTCGGAGTATGAACTGCTGTCCAATGTTGAAATCGCAAACGTGCTGTGCTGTTCCGTGAAAGCGGTCGAGTCGCGGATTTATCGGGCGAAACAACGTCTTCGAGAACGCCTGGAACAGAAGCTGGAGCGCAGGTAGCTCCCGACCGAATGGGTTCCTCCTGTGTTACTCGCGCGCATCACCGGCGTTGCCGCTGATTTCGACGACGCCTTTGCTGTTGTTCGTGATGCGCGTCTTCCCACGCACGATGTTCCCCGTGATGACCGCGCGCTTCACCCCTTCGCCGAGTTCCACTTGCGGCTTGTTCGCCTGAAACTCGCAGCCGCGCACCATCAGCGTGCCGCTGCTCGCCTGCAACGCCGCGCGATTCTCCTTCTTGCTGTCCCATTGCACGAACGTGCAGTCACTGAAACCGACCGTGCCTCGACCGGCGATTTTCGCGATCTGATGGCACGGTCCCCAGAACGCGCAGTTCACGAAGCGCACGCTGCCTGTATTGTTCGTCTTCACTTCGACCATCGTCGGGTCGGGACCATGAAAGGAGACGAACTCGCCGTTGGAAATCAGCAACGCGAATGGTGCGGAGTCTTCGACGACCACGGCGGTATAACAATCATCCGCGCCAATGCCGAGGAAGTTGCCGTTGCACACGCCGCTTGGCGTCTTGATGAATTTGTAGCCGACGTTGTAGCCAAAGCAGAACGTGTTGAAGACGTATTGCCAGTCCGTGCGGCCAAAGATGAACGCCTCGCCGTTCTGCATCTGCCACTGGAACAGTTTTGGATTCATGCTCCACCACGGATTGAAGTGGACGTTCTCGATGCGGCCGATGTCGTAAATGCGATCCACAAAAATTCCACGGCGCAGTGGCTGGCCTTGCACGTCGCGAATGAGATGGCGCTCGCTCTGCGAGGTGTCGATGCCGTTGTAGGGATTGAGCAACTCGACCTGCAACACCGCCGGATTCTTCCCGCGCATCGCGACGGCGTAAGGATACGGCTCAGGCACATCGTTCGGCTTCTGGTTCGGATAGTAAATGACCACACCCTTGAGTGTGCTGTTGTGATTGAGGGTGATGAATGGCGCGCCGTCTTCCTTACCGACGTTTTCCGTCACAAGAAATGTCGTGCCGTCGTCGGTCGGCTTCGGCAACCCGCGATCGCGAATGCCGTTGTGCGCGGGCACGGATTTCCAAATCCCTTCCAGCGTCACCGCGCCCGGCACGTTGAGGTGACCGGCGAAAAAGAAATTGCCGCGTCCGGCCTGCACCGTGCCGCCGCCGGCCTTCGCCGCTGCATCAAGCGCTTGTTGAAAGGCCGCCGTGTCGTCCGTTTTGCCATCACCAACTGCGCCGAAGTTCCGCACTGGAAAAATCTCACTCATCAGCCGGTCGTTCGTCGTTGGACCAGGTGCAGCATGGGCGCATGCTACCAGAAACGCAGCAAGGACATCGAAGGCAGTGAGCGACGCGAATGAGCTTTTCATCGTCTTCGTCTGACGCGCGTTGAAATCGCTTCATTCGCGCAGTGGTTGAATCAAGGGAAGCAAGGTGAGTGAAAGCCAATTCCGGTGGAGACGCGTTCGATTCACCACCGTGAACTTCTTGCGTGAATGCGTTCTGGCGCGGAGTGCGCCGATCCTCGCGTGCCCTGTTGTTGTCGGCTCGGGACTCGCCGCGTTCGCTGATGACACCCTGTTCCTCGATATTTTCTATCTGGCCGGCAGCGTATTTAACGGTTTAGGCACGTTACAAATAGAGCGGCGAGCGACAGCGGCTTCTTTCGGTTCCGCGAGTTTTAGAGGGACGATGGGCGCTTGGCAAAAACAGCTTTGCCGATGCCAATATGCAGTGAGCCGGGCGCAGTGCCGTGAGTGAACGTTTAGCAGTTGGACAGGTCATTTACTCGCGATGCGGATACTTTTGGCAGAGGACGAAAAGAAAGTCGCCGAGCATGTCCGCCAGGGTATGCAGGCCGAGGGCTACGTCGTTGATCACGCACAGGATGGGTCGGAAGCGGCGTGGCTGGCGGAAATCAATCCTTACGATGCGCTGATTCTCGACGTGATGTTGCCGGGCATGGATGGCTTCTCTGTCGTGCGGAGTTTGCGCCGAAAGCAGATCTTTACTCCGGTGATTTTTCTTACGTCCCGCGCGGAGGTGGAGGATCGCGTACGTGGCCTGGATGCCGGCGCAGATGATTATCTCACGAAGCCATTTTCAATCAGCGAACTCTCGGCACGAATACGCGCGCTGTTGCGCCGGCAACGACCACAAGCGGTCAATGTGCTGCGGGTCGGCGATCTGGAACTTGATCTTGTTACCCACACCGCCACGCGTGCCGGCAACAAGATCGAACTGACGAAACGCGAATTCGGTTTGCTGGAAATTCTCATGACGGCTTCGCCAAGGCCGGTGAGCAAAGCGGCCATTGTGGAGCGCGTTTGGGATCAACATTTCGATTCTGGAACCAACGTTGTGAACGTTTACATCAACATGCTTCGGCGAAAGATCGACCTGCCGGGTATGGCGCCTCTCATCCACACCGTGCGTGGAATCGGCTTCGCCTTGCGAGAGGAGGTTGCATGAGATCTTTGCGCGTGCGCCTGACGCTCTGGTTTACGTTCAGCTTTGTCGCGGTCGTGGTGGTGTTTGGCACATTCACCTATCAGGCGCTTGACTTGGAATTGCGTCGCAAGAGTATCGCGCGCGATTATCCAAATCATCCGGACTGGAAGCTGCACGGCAGTTTTTCCAAGGAAGAAGTGCGCGACATTATGACTGAATTGATGGAGAAGGCACTCGTGTTCTCGCTCCCTCTCGTCGGTTTGGTGTTGGCGCTGGGATATTGGCTCGCGCGCAAGTCCGTGGCGCCGATTGCGAGCGTCAACGAACAACTGCGCAATATCCAATCGAAGACATTGCAACAACGGATCACACTCGCTGAAGGCGATGTTGAGTTTCGCGACCTTGTGCATAACATCAACGAGTTGCTCACGCGCCTTGAAGATGCGTTTGGGAAGATGAGCGAATATTCCGCGCGTGTGGCGCACGAACTGCGAACTCATCTGGCGATTCTGCGTCTGAAGGTCGAACGATCTGACCATCGTATCGCACCCGATCTTGCCGAGGAACTTCAGGACGAGTTGAGCCGACTCACTCACGTCACGGAGCAACTCCTGCTCATCGCAAAAGCGGAACAGCGGCGGGTGGTTTTTGATAATCACGACATCAACCTCTCCGCGATGGTGACCGACCTCGTGCAGGATTTTCGGCTGATTGCGCACGAGAGCCAACGCGAACTTTATGTCAGCGTGCCGCTGCATTGCTGGATTAGCGCTGATTCGCGTTATCTGAAGCAAATCCTGCACAGTCTGCTCACGAACGCGCATCGCCATGGAACTGGCGATGTCATTGTGCGACTGCGTGGTTGCGGCAATTCCTGCACGCTTGTTGTTGCCAACAAAGTGGGGCCGCATCGCGGAAAGTTGCAAACGCTCGGCTTGGGCCTGCGCGTAGTTCAGGCGCTGCTCAATCTCGACACCGCGATCAAATACTCGGTGCGTCAGCAACGCGGCCTTTACGTCGCGTGTTTGCGCTTCGCCAATATCCGCCCTTCCACGGACAAAGTGATGAGTGTCGCACGCACAGCTTACGACCCGGTGATCTGATCGCAAATAAGAGTTTTTTAATCTTCAGCCTCAGCGGATTTTTAATGTCGTCGCTTACGTTCCGCGGCGATGTCTCTACAAAGATCGCAGCTTAACTCGCTTACGAGCGATGCCAGTCGAAGACGGCTCACTGGTTCGCTAAAAATCCGAATGCTGTCGCTATTGTGCGCCACGGCGTTGCAAACGGTGCCGCTCGCGCGGGTTGTTTACTCGGCGGCGCAGGCGGTTGTGCCCGAGAGCGCTGTTGTTTTCCGTCTGATTATCGGCGCCGTTGCCACACTCGGGGCGTTCGATGCGGTGTCTGGCGCATCCACGGTCATTTTCAGTCCGAACACTGCAACGGGAATGGTCAGCCAGGCGTTCAACTACCGCATCCTTGTTGGACCTCGAGCAGCCACCATCTATCGAGCGGCGCCCCTGCCGGATGGACTCTACATGGATCGCAGCTACATCCTTGGCACACCGACGACACCTGGCGCAACGCAGGTTAAACTGACCGCATCAGACGGCAGCCACGCAGTAAGCAAATGGATCACGATTTACATTCTCGCTCCGCCGTCAAATGCGCCGCCGTCATTCGTCAGCCGACCTGCTGATCAAATCGCTCTGGCCGGTGAAACCACTGCCTTTCATTCCGCTGTTGTTTCTGAATCACCGGTAACCTTTCAGTGGTTGTTCAACGGAAGTCCGATCATGGACGCGACCAACAGCGACCTCGTTTTCATCAATACTCCGAACGTCTTCGCAGGTCTGTATTCGGTAATTGCCGCAAATGAGTTTGGATCGATTACCAGTGCTCCAGCGCGCCTGTATCTTCGTGTTTCGCTCGTGGATTCCGCGGCCGTGTGGAGTTACTCCGACACCGGGAAAGCTCAACCTGCGTCGTGGCGCAAGCTGGCGTTCAACGATGCAACGTGGGCAACGGGAGCGGCGCCATTCGGATTTGGTTGGGGCGACGAAAGCACATTGGTGAGTCCCGGCTCGAATCCCCTGCGCACAAATATCACGACGTATTTCCGCCACAAGTTTGTGGTAGCCGACTCAAACGCGTACACGGGTTTCAACATCGCGGTGCAGGCAGACGACGGGACGGTGGTGTTTCTCAACGGCAAGGAATTGCTGCGCCTGAACATGAAACCGAGAGGCGGCATCTCGCCTCGATTGCCGGCGCTGACAGGACGAGACCATCCATCGGATCAACAGTGGTTCAACACGAACGTCTTCAAGCCACTGGTGCTCACCGGCACAAATGTGTTCGCCGTTGAAGTCCATCAGGCAAAAACGAACGGAGCTGATCTGCGCTTCGATTTCCAATTCAGCAGACTGGTTGAATAACCCGGGTTCGATATGCAAAACCTCGTGCGAAAGAGTTTGTGGGCGAAAGGGAAAGCGCTTCGCTCAACGTGGAGATCGCGGACGTGGTATCTCGCGTTTCTTTTCAAACTGCTCTTACCGCAGCGAGCCAGTGCGGCGGACCATGCGGAATTCAAATACGAGCTTTACAAGGAGGACGATAAACGCATCGAGGTCAATACGGGCATCTTTCAATTTGAAAAATCTCTCGGCGCTTCCACGATTTTGCGCGGCGAAACGGTCTATGATGCCATCTCGGGCGCATCGCCGACGGGCGGACCGCCTCTGCCTGGGCAGAAGCGGGTTCCGCTCGCTCAATTGGAGGACACGCGAAATGCCGGGAGCCTTGAGTTGAGCCAGCGCTGGGGGCGCCACACGTTCACGCCGCAGGTCGCTTACAGCACGGAGAGCGATTACGACTCCTGGGGCATTTCGCTGAA
>JGI10216J12902_105359584_pt1 | contig 65401 bp, 88 predicted proteins | sample KanNatreferecore_FD_12902 | JGI IMG/M metagenome (IMG submission 12902)
CCGCGCCTAACGAAGCGGTCAGGGCCACCCCCAGCACCAGGGGAGCAGTTTCGGTCGGGGAAGAAACCGCAGTGCTGGGAATGACCCTCACCGTTCCGAACAGGTCAGAACGGCTCCGCCTCGTTGGATGCCGCCGACGTGGCGCGACGCCGGGAGCGACGGGCGGGAGCTGCCGCTGGGGCCTCTTCGGCCTCCGTGGTGGTCGCACGTCGACGAGTCCGCGCCTTGGGAGCTGCGGCTTCGGCCTTCTCGGTCTCGGCCCCCTCGGGCTTCTGGGCTGCCTTACCGCGTCGGGTGCGTGCCGCAGGCTTCGCGGGAGCCTCTTCGGCTTCGTCCGGCTCGGTGTCCTCGTCCGCCTTGCGAGCGCGCTTCGGCTTGGCTGCCTTGGCTTCCTCGGCCGCTGCCTGCTCCTGCTCCTTGACGTCCAGGTAGTCCGCGTACGCGTCCGACTGGCGGTACTTGTTGCGCTTGCTGATGACCACCTGCACCTGACGCGCGGTCAGCTCGGCGTCCAGCTCGTCGGCGAACTCGGTGTTGTACCAGTCGGCCATCGACTCGTGAAGGCTGCCGACCTCACGCAGACCGCGCTCGCCGTTCTCCTCCGTCTCGACCGGCTCCGGCTCGGGGGCAGGCGCTGCCTTCTGTCGCGTGCGGGTTGCTCGTGCCATGATCTTTTCTCCTTGGTTGGGCTGACCGGTTCACCTTTGCGCAAAGCTTAGTTGAAGTGCAAGAACCTTATTCGTCGAAATTGACTTCTTCTCTTTCCATAATTTGACGACGCCATCCGCGCGTCGTGCGTCGCTGGTACCGCACTGAGACCACGCGAGGGGTGTTGGCCTCCAACTCGTCGTAAGCCGCTCTATTCGCTTGCTGGGCGGCCGTTTGGGGTGGCTGCGGGGACATGGGGGTCGGTGGGTTGACCATGCGCCAACCAGCTTTGATGATGGACTGAATGAATAGCCCGACGGCCACGCCGATCAACAGTTCCATTACTTCACGTTCTCCAATGCTTCGTTCATCATGAGCCGAAGGTCCTCAACACCTCGTCGTCCGTCCAGCACCGCGTGTTGAAGCCTTCGCCGATACTCGACGCTATGCGCGGCCAAGTAATCGATGGTGCCCTCGGTGCGGTAGTAATAGATCACTACTTTGTGATTACGACTGGCGCGGTGGATGCGGTCCTCGAGTTGTTCGTTGACGCCGGGATCCGGGTCCTCATCCATGATGTGCATCTCGTCAGCAGAGTCCAGGTTTATGGAAACACCACCCGCTTTGACGTTGACCAGCATCACACGTCCCCGATTGCGTGTAGTCGCCTGCCAAGCCTTTAGCATCGCATTGCGCTGGGCGTCGGAAGAACTTCCGTCTAGCCGAGCGTACTGCACCTTCTCTTCGGTAAGCATATCCCCGATGGCGTCCAGGAACTCGTTGTACCTACTGGCAATGACGAGCTTGTCTCCCGGTGCACTATCCAGAATTCCTCGAGCGTCCAGGTTATCCCACAACGCATCTAGCTTGCCGCTTTCCTGTGTGAAGCGAACCTTGCCGCCTGCCATGGTGATCGCCCCGTTGGCCAGTTGCTGACTGCGAGTGCGCAGTGCCAATAGTCCGTTCACAATGACCGGACCATTAGGCGTGCTGAGCTCGGCGTAATCGGCAAGTTCAGTGAACTGTCGCTGTTGTCGAGAACTCATCTCACAAACAACCTCGACGTACGTCTTGGGCGGTAGATCCTTGAGCATCTCCTGCTTGGTGCGACGGAGTACGCGCGGACCCAGCGAAGTCAAGAACCTCTCCCAAGCAGCTGCCTCTTCCTCGGCAGTAGCGTCCGGACGAAGTCCTTTAGGTCCGCGAATTTCTATAACCGTCTTTCCGAATCGGTTGACGACCTTCTCTTCAGTTTCGAATACGTCCTTGGCCCATTTCCAGAAGCTGGTGTACTCGTCCGACCAAAGCCAATGCAACGTCCCGAACATTCCTTGGATCTTGCCACCCTTGCCGAAGGGCGTGCCGCTGAGGGCATATCGGCGTGGGTCTTCGTGGTGGTATGGCAACAGTTTCAGCGCGCGGCCCATAAGGTTCGCCTTGGTGACAGTCAAACTGCCGAGCAGTTTGTGCGACTCATCCAACACGACCCAGCGCCATCCGCCGAACTGGTATCGGTCGAATAAGATCGGATACTCGAAGTCCACCGGAACTTTGTCTTCCGCGAGTTCCTTGGCGCGCAAGGCAATCAGCTCTTCACTGTCGTCCTCATCCGCCTGGGCGCGGGCAATGGTTTCGGGGTCGCTGACGTGCAGTCGGCAAACTCCGTCCAAGCTCGTGAGCCGTTGCTTACACATGCCGCTGATTTTGTTTCCGATGAACATGTCTCGGCGCAAGCCGTCTTCGCCTATCTCTTCCCTGAAGGTGTAGCAAGGGTTTCCGAGCTTGACGCGTAGCATCTCGGCCACCACAACCACTATCCGCAGCCGACGGGGCTCGCGCGCTACGTCGTTGGCGAACCGAGCGAGCATGCGCTCACGCTTGGCGCGCTTGCCAGTGCACAGGTACGTAGGCACGTTGCGCACGTGCCTGCGGGCCTCGTAGCCCCACACACTCTTGACGCTGGCTTTTGGGCACACCACAAGTACGGGGCCATCGACGCCAGCTTCGAGCAAGGCTGCCAGTAACTGCGGTGTCTTGCCGAGACCGGGCTTGTCAGCAATCAGACCAGCGCCTCGGTAGCCCTCGGCAATCCATACCGCGCCTGCCCGCTGGTAGCCCCGTAGCCAGTTTACGAACTTGGCTGGCACCCATTCGGCCAGGGTGGCGTCCGTAGCCTCGCTGAGGCCTTTGTGGTCGACGGCTTGCGCCTGCTCATGCCGGTACCACGCGGCAAGGTCATCGCCCACTCGTAGCGCGCTGCCGAAGGCTTGTCGCAGTGCCACGCAGGTGTCGACGCTAAGCGGGTAATGCCAATGCTTGACCGGGCGCTCACGGAAGCGGCCACCATTCACCTTTTTGCTCGCAGCCAGCATGAATTCGAAATCATCCACACCAGGCGTCTGCGTAGTGCGCACCATGATGCGCCCCTGATGGATGGTGGCGTCCGCGTAACCCATCAAACTTCTCCGTGGTCTTCGCCCGGGTCCAGGTGCATCATGGCCACAACATGGTCGTCCATGTCCGGGATGCTGGTAGCTACGTAGTCCCCACAGCGGCACGAGAACTTGCCCCGGTGCTGACACGCGCATACGCGCTCCCCGGTGCATTCCCTATGACGATTGGGGTCGCTTTCGTCGGCTGCCTTGCGACAGGGCTTGCAGATCATCCGCGTTCTCTCCAGTCGTACGTGTCGCCGTTGTCATCCAGGGAGCAATGCCGTTTGTCTTCCAGAGTTCTTCCGATGATGGCGTGGCCTATTTGCAGCATGCACGGATCCCCGCTGCGGCTTACGGCAGGGCAGGTCGTCAGTTCCGGATGGACCAGGTCCAGCATTTTGTTCGTGCTCATTTTCCTGTCACTCATCACACACCCACTCTCGTGATTCTGTCCACGTACACAGCACGGAGGGGACCGGACTTTGTGATTGCCCTACGCGGGTCGATTTTCAGCATAGCGGGGTCTAGCTGCTCGAAGAATTCGATGTATGGTCCCATTGGGCCTTGCTTGTACCTGACGAGCCTGGGGTCGTCGTGCACGTAGGCTTCCTGGGCGCTGGTGATGAGCCCGTGCTGCCCTTCGAGCCTGGCAACCCAGTGGATCATCTGCCCCGTGACCTTGCCGACCACTTCATCGCCAGTGGCTTCCGCGGAGAAGTACGGCCTACCAAGGTTTTCCATGGCACGAGCCTCCCGAGTGATCTTCGACTCGCGTTGCCCGCGCTCGCCCAGGTAGGTCTTGCCCCAGGCAGCACGCCAGAGCCTACGGGCGAAGGCGCTGCCCTTGCGCCCTTGCTTGTTGCTGGCCCCACTGCCGGGCAGGTGCAGCTCGTAAGCCACGCGCCACCAACTGTCGCCGCGCTCGCGCAGCTTGCGCACTTCGACGGCCAGGTCGTACACGTAGTCATCGGTACAAGCAAACAACCGCTCCTCGGCCCAGCGGTCGCCCTCGCCAACATTGTCGACACCGCGCTCAACGATGATCTTGTCAACGGCCTCCTCCACTTGGCGCAGCAACCTTTCGCGCGCTGCCGCTTGGCTGGCGCGAGCTGCGGCCGAGGTCGGGGGAGGGGAGGTCAGCGGGTCATCGTCCTCTTCATCGTCCATGTCGTCTTCGTCAACCGGCTCGGCCTGCGGCTCCGGTTCGGGATCATCCACGTAACCCGTGCAGGCGCACAGTTCCACGTCCTCCATGGTCCACTCAAGCGGTGCTCCGAGGGCCTCGAGCAACTCTTCGTCGCTGTTTTCAAGATCAACCTTAACGAGCTCTTTCGTTGCGCCTGCGGCCAACGAACGGATGGTCTCTTTACACCCTGGTTTGTGGATGACCCAATACTCATCGTCGCTCTGGGTCATCATTACCAGGGTGTAGCGCTTCGCTGCCATTGTGCTGCCTCTCTGCCTGGCCTACTACACGAATCTTACTACGCGGTGCGCGTCTCCCAGCGCTCCATTGCTTCCTTTTTGACCGCAGGCACATCGGCCGCGTAGGGGTTCGTCAGGATGGCGATGGCAAAGGCCAGCCCTTGCGCCTGCCCGCGCAGCTCACCCCATTCCTTCAGCACGCCATACCACTGCTTCGCGCGTGGCCTGCCCGATTCCTGGATTTCTTCCGAGAAGGTGTCGATGTCCGGTGCGCCCTGCTCCATCAGCTGGTCCATGCAGTCGTCCAGGTCCTGCCAAAGGATGTCAAGAACGCTCATGCCTGCGTATGGGTGTTTGGCTTCGGCTTCGGCTGCCATTGTGATCCTCTCCAATTCTCGCCACGTGCGGGCGTCTTGGGTGAGCGGCTGGTGGTACCGCTGCCAGGTAAAAGCGACGACGGTCACCGCTTCTGGCCCTTGGCCACGGGTGGCTTGCCGCGTAGGTCGGGGCGTGGCGCGTGCGGTGCGTTGTGCCACTGGACGATACGTCGGTGTTGTTCGGCAGTTCCCTCGACGACCATGGTGTGCGCGCAGTTGAACTGGATGGGGCTGACGACCGCCACTACGCCAAAGCGCTCCTCGATCATGTCGCGTACCTGCTCGGGCGTCTCGTTGTCTTGCAGTAGCACGTCATACTTTCGTTGCATGATTTTCCCTCTCAGATCGATTGTGCGTCGATGTAGCTGGTTGGTTCGGGTTAGGGTACCCCGCGAGCCTTGCGTCGGCCCAGCGGGGCAGCCAGGGGCTAGCACGGTAGCTTCGTACCGACCCCGGGCGGCTTGGTGGCTACCCGGGGTCCGGCGAAGGCTAGTGCTTGGCCCAGCACTCCGGGCCGATGCCGCGTGCGCGGCTCTCATCGTTGGTAAGCGGACGGCCGCAGTCACTGCATTCGCCCAGCTCGTCCGCGTACCGCTTGGCCGCAGCCTGCGGGTCGACCAGCACTGCGCTCAGGTAGGTCGTCAGCGTCGCGGGTGCCTTGACTGGGTAGCCCGTGTCGCTACCCATGCTGTCCACGAACACACGACCAGCCCAGCGACCGCTCGTTACCTTCTTGATGCGCAGGAACTTGGTGACGCCATCGACCACAATGGCGAACCGACCCTCGACGCGCGGACTGCCACCCTGGCGCGTCTCGCGGTGCAAGTGCTCAGCCACGCGCTCACGCAGTCCGTCAACCTGCTTCCACGGGTCCTCGGGTGGGGCAGGAACGCGCACACCTGGCAGTCCGGGCACGTCGACCATACCGTCATCGCGTGCTGCCTCGTGGCGCGCTGCGATGACCTTGCAATCCGCGCGGTGCCACTTCTCGCCCGCCCAGCCCTTGGCGCAGCCACGGCAGTAGTTCGGGTCACCGTGCAGCGTCTCGCTGATCCGCTCGCGGGTGGTCAGGTCGCCCTGGGCAATGCGGTATTCGGCTGCCGCGTTCAGGTCGGTGAAGACCAGCTCAACCTCGGTCAGGTCGGGGGTGCGGCTGGTCTCGCCGGTACGGGTGTCCGCACGCACCTGCGTGACGCCAATCCAGGTACCGGCCGTAGGCACGTGCTCTACCGTCCAGTAGCCGTCTTCGTCGGCCAGCGTCACCACGTTGCCGACTGCCAACAAGGGCAGCTCCGGGGTGAGCGTGGTCACGGTACCTTGCCCGCAGGTACGCACGTGCGCCACGGTCTGACCGGTCTTGTGGCAGTGTCCGCAGGTAGCCATGATCAGAACTCCAGGACGCTGTCGGCGGAAACGGTGTACTCGCCACCACGGTAGATCACGCAGTACGCGGTCGTGGGGGACAGGTCGTTGGACGTGCGGCTGAACCCTTCGCGGACGACGCCCTCGCGGATGTTGCCGTTGTACTCGAACATGACCTTGGTGCCCTTGGCGATGGACGGGTGCGTGGTGCTCATTGCTGCCTCCTGGTTGCTGCCTGCCTACACGTAGGGTATCGCACCCGATAGAGAGATCGCTACGGATTGGAGAGAATTTTCTCGTCTCGCCTGCTAGTTGCCGATCATCTCCGTGCCGACCAGCACCATCCCGTCCCAGTTCCACTTGCCGACCGGCTCGTCACGCCTGCACTCAGCCAGCGCGGCCCAGTAGTCGGCCAGCTCAGCGTCCGGGGTGTTGCCGTTCAGGTGCTGCCGCACGTAGGCAAGCTCGCCCTTGCTGGCGTCCACGCTGTACGCAGGGATGCCGCGCTTCGTGCGCTCACGGTAGTAGCAAGGCGTCTCGTAGTGCTGCACCTGCGTAGGGGCTGCGGTCTCAGCGCGGTGGGCGGGAGTCGTCTCTTCCTGGACGTGCAGGTACAGCGGCAAGGCAACGGTCAGCATGACCACGGCCAGCACATCACGCGCTGGCTGCCAGGGCTTACGTCGGAACATGATCTTTCTCCTGTCTAGGTTTGACGATCAGACTGTGGTGGCGATACGTTCGTTGGTCAGGATGTTGATGGCCGACTGCTTGGTGCGCAGCCCGGTCAGGTAGGCGTAGTTTCCCTTCTCAGTGGCCGCCAGGTACCAGCCTCGTTCGCCCTTAGCGACATAGCCCACCTCGTGCCCGTCGACGCTGACGTAAGTGCGACCCTGGCTGGTGATAGTGGTGATCATGGCTGGCTCCTTGATGCGTTGCTGCCTTACATGGAAGAGTCTAGCACGTCCTCTCGAGAACGCGCCAGACTTTTCTTCCACGAGTCTTGTTTCAGCTGGTCAGGGCCTCGAACTTGACGTCGGACAGCGCGTGCAGGGTGCGCCGCGTCGGGTGCCCGTCGTGCTGGACGACCAGCAACACCCGGTTCAGGCCACTGGCGTCCGGGGTGCGCACGCTGGCGTCGATCACCTTGCCGCGCACCGTGCGGCCCATGCTGCGCACGATGGCCATCTGGTGCGACCACGCGGCCGTCGCCAGCTTTTGCGCTGCCGCGTTCGCGGCCAGTCCCGCCGTGTTCAGCGCGTCCGCCACACCGTGCACGCTCTCGGCCAGCACGCGCAGCGTGTCACCAATGGCCTGCGGGGTGGTGGCCTCGTGCATGGCCCCCTGGAACACCTGCGCGTCTTCCGGGTCCACGTCGGCCCCCTGCTCGGCCCAGTGGCCGGTCATGTCCTCGGCCTCGTCCACGCGTGCGTCCTGCCGCGCCATGTCGGCCTCGCGGGCGTCACCCTCGACCCCGTCCAGGTCGTGCGCCTCGCTGGTCAGGTACCACGCGCCCCGGTCGTCCCAGATCAGCTCGCGGCTGACCAGCGCCTTGACCGTGGTGGCGCGCACGCCCTCCGTCAGGCCGGTCTTGGCGATGATGTTCAGCGCCGAGATCATGGTGGGGGTGATGTTGCTGGCCATTTGGTCCTCCTGGTTGTTGCTGCCGTACGTGAAGGGTATCGCACCCGTAACGAGAAGCGTTACAGGTTTCTCCAAGATCTTCTACTGGCTCGGTGCGATGGCGCGCAACCAGCACTCCAAGTCCCGCTTGCCACGTGCCTTCTTGCGGTCACCCGTGGCCCAGTAGATCTCGAACCGGTAGGTAGCGCTGCCCCACGCGCGGGTCCAGCAGATACGGGTGTCGTACCAGCGGTTTCCCGGGTGCGTGAAGGTCATCTGCGCGCAGTGCTGGTCGGACTTGTCCGTGGGCACCAGGCCAACCTTCTCGGCTAGGGCTGCCATGTGCCGCAGCTCGCGGCAGGTGCGCCGCGCCTGCGGGGTCTGTGCGTGGGTGCACTTGCTGTGCGCGCTCACTGGTCACGCCACCCGGTACACGTGCGCCGTACGCGCAGCCGCGTCCACCGCCACCACGCGGAAACGGTACGGCAACTCGGGGTAGATGTAGCCGACTACCACGTCCCCGATCTTGGGTTCCGACGCCCGCACTGCCACCTTCAACGTACCGTTGATGATCGAGAACACCGCTGCCTCCTGGATTGCTGCCTGGCCGTACCCCGCTCAGCTTCTCATGGATGGACGAGAGATCGCAAGGACTTTGTTCGACAAGGCTGGTTGCCCGCCTCGGCTGACATGCCCCTGTTCGGCCCTCAGATGGCCGTAGGCTCGAGAAGTGGCTTGGTGGGTACTGGTACCCGACCGTTCGATTATGTCGATTTCCCCAGGTAGACAGCCGACTATGTCGATATCAAGATCTTCGACATATGTGTGCAAGTGCAAACTACCTCGACCTGGCAAAGCCCCGCCGTAGCGGGGCTGGCCTGCCTAAGCGCGCTTGGCCAACACGTTCAGCCAGGCGGTCAACATGTTGATGCCCTGGTACCGACGCGGCGCACCTTCCGGGGTGATGATGAAGAACCGGTACCCACCTTGATCGTAAGTGCGGGTCCACACAAGCCGTAGGCCCAGCTGGTCCCTCGGGTTCCATATGATCACTTGCGCGAAGTTGCCCTCACTGATTTCCTGTGCCTGCAAGCCCTTACTGCGGGCAAGGGCTGCGTACCTGCGGGTCTCCCGACAAGTGCGTCGCGCTTGTGGGGTATGTGCGTGTGTGCATTCGGTGTGAGATCTCATGCTGGCCTCCTGGCTTGCGGGCAGTGGTTCCGCCCTCGACCGAAACTACGGTCTGTAACCACTGGCGCTTAGCCGTACCCTCGAAAGTGTACTCGGGTAACCTAAAGGGGTTAGAGACCCAGCAACGTCAAACAGCCCCGCCGGAGCGGGGCTGCCTGGTGCCTAGAGCTGGACGATGACCTTGCAGGTATCCTCGGTGAGCTCCGCCTGCTTGCCTCGGGTGATCATTTCATCGTAGAACCCCGCTGCCCTGGTGCTGATCGGGAACTCGACCCGAACCTGACCCCAGTCTGACCGCGCGGTAACCGTACCGCCGTGCTGGGCGACGATGCTGTCGAACTTGGCTTGCTGCATTGCCTGGCCTCCACTGTGTAGTTTGCTATGACCATAATGCGTGGAAAACCGTTGGGGCACAAGGACTTTCCCTGGACGGTCTTCGGCCCGTCCCACCTACCAGGCGAGACGGGCCAGAAAATCTTGGACGGTTAGTGGCTGCGGGGCTTGCGTGCGACCGCAGGCGCAGCGTTGCCCGCGAACTTGCAGCTGGGCATACCGCCTGGGCGGTGCGAGCCCAGGCCATTGCAGAAGCAGACCGCCAGGGTGGCACCCTTGGCTACGGCCGCCACGCTTGCCGCAAGGTCGGCCTCCAAGTCGTCCGCTGTGGTGCCAACGGGCTCGCACTGCGCGCCAGGTGCCTCGCCCACCTGCACGTCCCGGGCAGCCTTCTCAGCCTTGATCTCGGCAATGGTGGCGGCCACCTCGTCCTCCGTGGGCTGCGGGGTGCTGGTGAAGCGCGCCCGGTTGCGCGCAAGCAGGATGGTGTCCTTGCACTGCGGGCAGTCAGTGTTCGGCTCGTCCGCGTGGTGCCCGTCGGCGTGCTCGTTTTCCAGGCCAGCCTGGTCGTAACACGTGACGCACATGTCCTCGTAGCCCCGTGACCCGTACACCTTGGCCGCGCTGTTGCGGGCAGTCACGCCCTTGCCACACACGGTGCACTTGCGGCCAGCGCGGGTGCTGGTCACGGGCTGCGGGTCAACCACCGGGGCAGGTGTCTCGTCCTCGTCACCGGCCAGCTCAACGACTTCCGCCTCGGTCTCGGTCCAGGCGGTGTCCCACACCGGGTTGCCCGCGCTGTCGAAGCTGAGCCCGTCCCAGTCACCGGACTCGATCTCTTCGGTCAGCTCCAGCCCTTCCAGGTACCGACGGATGGTGGCCGTGCTCACCCACAGCTCCCGCGCCACCGCCTGCACGCTGGCCCCGTCCATGTCCACCCGATCGCTGACGTACTCGGCGGCCTCGCGCAGCGTGCCGTCCAGCGGGTACAGCTCCAGGTGGCGCATGGTGCCGTTGGCGCGGACGCGGTAGGCGGTGAGCAGACCCTGCTCCAGCATGACGCGCGGGGTGCGGTACGGGCTGTCGGCCGTGAACTTGGCGTTGGGGGCCAGTGCGTACTCGGTCATTGTGCTGCCTTCCGGTGTGGGGCTGGCCTGCCTGCCTGCCCTGCCCCATCAGCTTCTCACGCCTGGACGAGATCACGCAAGGAATTTCTCGTTTCTCCAGGTCAGGGGCCGACTGCCGTAGCAGCCAGCCCCCGCCCGCCTACGTCACGCCTGCTTGCAGCCTGGCCAGAAGGTACCCACCTGGCACTTCGGGTAAAGATCGCTGGGGTGGCGCTCCGTGTCAGTGCGCACAGTACCCTGCTCGTCCGTGCACTTCATGGTGATCGTTGTGGTGTCGCGCGCGGTGATGTTGCACGACTCGTTCTTTGCCTTGCCACCGCATTCGCTTGCCCCGGTTAAGACCAGGGCTGCGATGAAGGCGAGGGCGGGGACCGTGGATTTCATTTCTACTTGTCCTCCGGGCAGATGTATTCTGTTTTGTCCAGGTCGTACGTGCAGTCACTTACGTCCTTCGGTTGGCACGCAGGCACCCTCGCCATGATCACTCCGATGACGACGCAGGCTGCGGCCAGCCAGAAGAACACGCGGAACCCCATGAATTGCCTTTCGATTGGAAACTACTACACATCAGCCGTTCAGCTGACGGGTCTGTGTGGCCTGAACTTTCTTCCCGCCCAGGTCCGCGCGCTCGGCCGCAGCCTGTCCGGCTCGCCGACCAGCTTCGCTGTTGTCATCCCTGCGGTAACCGGCTTTGCCGACCTTGCCGACCTGTGCGGCCACATGGTCGTTAACCAGCGCGGTACGATCCCGCAGCACCAACGCAGTACCAGGCGTACCGGTCTCGGCCGCAGCCTCGTTGCGCTGACCTGCCTCCTTCAGTCGCGTGTACACGCGCCGGACCCAACCGTAGGCGTAGCTCACGCGCCAAGCCTGGATGCCCTCGACGTAAGAGCAGTACTTGTCTTCGTCCGCAGCCATCATCGTCTGCATCTGGAGTATCAGGCTGGTGTAGAGCTGGTTGATGAACCGCAAGTCGCCCTCGTGCGCGAACACCCGCACGTAGGCTCGTCGGTTCAGCTTGCTGCCCTTGCCATCCTTGCGCGGCTGCCACTCACCCATCAGGATAGCGCGACCTCGATACAAGTCAGCAAGCCCAGCGATCAGTTCGCGCTTGGCCTTGATCAACGGGGTGTTCGACTCCCGGCAGAAGTCCGCGGAGACGATTTCTTCCGCGCTTTCGTTGCCCGCCTTGGCAAGCATGGCGTCTTCGATAGCGTACTTGAGCTGAAGAGCTGCGGCTTTGGCAAGGGCCTCGTCACGGGCTGCTTCGTCACCACGCTTAGCCGCTTGCTCGGCACCATCTAGTAGACCCTGGATGATACTGGCCATGCGCTCCAGCTTGGACCTCTCTGTCTTGGCCTTGGCCGCGCCAGACTCGTACTGGTCGTTGATGAACTGCGCGTGGTCGTCGTTGCTCATGGGTTGCTGCCCTTCGTGTTGCTGCCTGGTCTTCGACCGCAGTCTACCGCATGGGACCCCTGTCGAACCTTCCACGTTCTTGAAATGGAGGACTTACCAGTACATGCGAAGACCCCGGCACTGGGCGAGGCAGCAACAGAATCGCTCCAGTACCGGGGTCAACCGGCGACGCCTCCCGAGGGGCGCTGCGGCAGGTGGGCCAGGCAGGGCACCAGATGCCAGTAACCAGTATGCCTACTGACCGGCCGTCATGCCACTAGTCGGTCACAGTGGAGGCGCTTCTCCTCGGGTAACTTGCCCCACGGACACCTGTCGGGCGAATGGGTAACCCTTCTCCCCTTTGCCCACAACGAATCCGATGGCAGCCAGTCCGGCCAGAACCACCTCGATGGTCTCGGCCTGGGTCAGGCCGCCGGGAATCAAGACGTACAGAACGGGTAAACCGGCCGTCATGAAGGAGACGAAACCCTTGGCGTAATGGGAAACTCCTCCTTCCAGGTTGGGCACCAACCACACACCGAACGCCCCGACCGCCGTACCCGCGACGACGATCCATTCCTGGACGTCGATGGATCCATCAGTGAGCGCTGCGTACACAGCTGTCAGAATGGCGACAGCCAACTGACCCCATGCCTTGATATTCTTCATGAAGAAACCTTTCTGCTACGACGGATCGCCCGGAATGGGTCCGCCGCCCGCATTCTCCCACGGCCAGAGCCCACCCACGAGGGGGATCTTGTCCACCCACGCTTGCGGGTGCTGCGTGACCTTCGCTCCGGTGGCCTCGGCCGCCTTCCACTCTTCCGCGTGAATGTGCCTGCGCTTCATGCCGTCGACAGTGGCCTCCACGAGGAACACTGCGTCGCCCCACGAAGTCGTTTGATGCGGAGCTGGCATCTTGGCCGTGTTGTCGCCCTTGATGTAGTACGTCTTCACTTCGTCTTCCTCCTGGATTGCTGGGGCTGTTGGTGAGGGCGTCGTGATCTGCATGAAGGAGAAGGCAGTGTCCATGAGGAATCCGCCCGGGTCCCAATGCTCATCACCGTAGGTCATGGCCCTGCCGGAATCGTCAACACCGGGTGCGTGTTGGTGACCCATCCATCCGCTGTAACTGCGCAGGGCTGCGGGTCGGAGGCGGATCGGGGAGGTTTTCTTCGCCAGCACAATTCCTTCGTCAGCGCGATAGAATCGCAAGTGCTGGCGCGGAACACCAACCAACTGCTCCAGTGGCTTGACCACGTCCTCGGCGAAGTTCGCGTAAGCCGTCATCGGCCAGTTGTGCGTCTGACTGGCGAAGCCCACGACCTCTATCTGAATGATGAACTCGTCATCCGTCTCACCATTCCGGAACGCGTAGCTGTATCGGTTGAGCGCCACGTACTGATGCCGGATGCGGCGGATGGGGTCGTAGCCCAGGTGCGGCGGATATGCCTTGTAAGCAGCTTCTGCGCCAGCGAGGCTCGTGCCCTCGGTTGTGTGCACGCAAGCCTTCGGATGACCCTGCTCGTCGTAGGAACCGCCGTCCGGGCCAAGATCGACGATGTCCCAATTCGGAATCCAAATGTCTTTCATCTCAATCCCTAACGCAGATGAGCCAGTATTGGTCGTCCCCGCCTGGGTCTCCAGGCTCGTCTACTCCATTCGGTCCGTAGTACTGGAAGACCTTCTGGCTGTAACCGGTCGGGCAAGCCGGTGAATTCTGTTGCTCCGGTTCCTGAACTTCTGGTTCTTGAATCTCTCCTTCCTGAACCTCGCTTTCCTGCTCCTCAGGGTCGTCCGGGTCCGGGTCGTCTATTTCGCTCTCCTGGATCTCCCCTTCCTGAAGTTCTGTTTCCTGAACCTCTGGGTCTTGAGACTCTGATTCCTGGGTCTCCCTATCTTGCTTTTCCGGGTCCTGGAGTTCCGGGTCGTTTGGGTCAGGATTGTCCACAACGCTCTGCAGAACTTCTGGAAGCTCGTTGCGCTTGGCAGCCTCGCAGTTCTGCCGAACGTCATTCGGAAGACGAGTGTTGCCCGCAGCTTCGCAGGCAGCCTTCATGGTCTGCTGAGCCTCTTGGACGTACACGTTGATGGCTCGCTGATCCCTGGCCAGAAATGCCCAGAGAACAAGTGCCATCAACACAGTCGCGGTAGACGTGAATATCAGTAGAGAATTTCTCCATACCTCACCCCGCTTCCTTTTGTGCAGCCTTTCAATTGCCTGGCCTGTTTCTTCACTCATTGCCATCTCCGAGCCTAGGCAGGTCGATTCCTTTCTGGAGAACGAACCACCGTGTCCGAGCGAGCTCTTCCCGGGCTTTGTTGCGCTGCCTACGGTACTCCTCGGCCTCCTTCTCGGCCTCTTCAGCGCGCATCTCAGCGTTTCTAGTTCTTTCCTGCTGAGCTCTGTTATCGGCATCTAGCCGCTTTATCAATGTCTCTTCGGTTTCTATCTTTCCGCTTCGGACCGTTTTTATGACATTGATTATTCCTGCAATAGCGCCACCCGCACCAGCTCCGAAGAGCAGGGTGACCAGAACATTGATGTCAAGACCGCCCACTGTTCACCCCTTGGTTGTCTATGGCTAGCCTTCTCAGCTCTGTCCATCTACCGAAGAAAGCTGTTCCGACCCCGCAGAAAATGCCCCCGATGGCAATTGCCGCCGAACTAGTACCGGCCACAAACAGAAGGATCCCGAAGATGTAACTCGACACGGACAACAGCGGGAGGCCGACAAGTTCGCCCGGCCATGTTCCCCGTACCTTTCCGAATAGACAAAGCCCACCGCCAAGTGTGAGAAATGAAGCCCAGGCGTACACGAGAATCTCTAGCAAGGTTCTTTGCAGTACCTGAGAGGGAGTGAAGAAAGCCACTATCCCAGCTAGGAAAAAGAACAAATACGCTACAGACCAAGATATTCGTGCCGCTCTGCTACTTCGAGATATCATCGTCCCCCCTCTACCCCTTCACTGAGAACCTACGACATTTGTGAGTCGTCGTGCTCTGCGCGTTCAACTTCACTCCGGCGAATTTACCGCCTGAGAAAGTGCTGTAATCAGCTGCACTCATCATGGCGCTGGGGAAAACTTGCCCGGCTCCCGAACTAGCCACAATCCACTGATCGTTCAGGTAGACCCAGATATACCGCTCTCGGCATATGATTCGGTACTTGACGTACTGGTTGAAAGGCAACGTGCGGATCCCGACGTTGTAATCGAAGGGAGCTCCGGGGCTATCTCCGTTACGCTCCAGTACGGTCGCGACGCCACTGACCACTTTGTACAAGCGATAGTTGACGCCTTGCCCCTCAATAGTGAAAATGAGATAAGTGCTAGCACTGACCATTCGGAAAATGATTCCGGCTCCCGACTGAATGGTGCCCGTGCCCCCACAATTGATCTCTGCTTCCACTTCCATGTCATTCGTGTTCGTGTGCATGGCGATGAGATCTACGACGTTGTCTGCGCTTGCAGACTGCACTTCCCCGTCCGTGACTGTAACTGCCCCAGCCAGCACATACCAGGGGTAGCCGAGAGACCCGTTATTCTGCTCGAAGTTCGTGGCGAAGATCTGAGTGTCCTCATTGCCCCACAACGCACCTTGCTGATCCGGTAGCGCGCCGAAAGGTGTTACCGCACCAGCCTCCCCCACGTACGAAATAAATACCCGAGACTGAGTGCTGGCAGCTTCATTGCCCATGACCATGACCGCCGCGTCAGGGCTTACCTTGGCCATAGATGCGTATGTCATCCAACCGCCCGTATTCCACGCTGGCTCAACAAGACGAGGCGGAGACCAGTTTGCCCCGTTGTCTCGGGAGGCTCGGATGAGCGCGTCGCCATTGGCGATGCTGCGGTACACGCAGGCGAGGGTGCCATCGTTCACCCAACACGTCGCAGGACGGCCACTGCCCGCGAACTTGGCTACGCCACCACTCCAGTTGGTGGTGTTGTCGCTCGTGGTACTGACGCCTATCTGACTGGCATTACCGTGCCTATAGGTCATGACCCCCGTCTGACCTTTCATGGTGATGTACGGCTCTTGCCGATGATCGCCAGCCGCCACACCATCCAGGATCTTCACCGGAGAGGCCCAGGTGGTTCCGCCATTGGTGGATTTCACTGTGTAGCAAGATTCCCAGGTCTCGCCAGAGTTTTGCTTGCCGTAGAAAGGAACAACTAAAGTTCCGTTGTCTAGCTCCACGCACGGCGCAGAACACGCAGCAAGGAAATAAAGCTCCACACGAACTTCAGCGCTCCAAGTGACGCCCTCGTCAGTGCTGTACCGAAAGAACACGCCTGCGCCTGCGTTGCCGGAGACAGCCTTGAAGTACGTGATGTAGATCTTGGTGCCGTCCCGACTGACGGAGATCTGTGGGTCTCGAAAGTCAACCCCTGAGATACCGTTCCACAAAAGGAAGGAGGTCGACCACGTCTTGCCCATGTCCGTACTTGTGGCCGCCCGGAAAGCCCCATCAATGCTCGTGTGGCTTGTCCCTACCCGCCACACCATCAGCATCTTGTTGTTTGTCAGCACTACTACACCCGGGAACGCAGAGTGGTTAGTGTCGCCACTGTACGGCCTAATAGGACGATACGACCGAACCGTGCCAGCCCCAGCCGCGCCAGTGTTCTCATAGCGCCAGGCGGTGGCTGCGTTAACCCCGGAGGGGTTGATGATGTTCTGCTTGGTGTCCGTTTCGTAGGCCTGAATACCTGGAAACAAATTTGTGGTCGGACGAGTCGCAGAAGTGCAGATGATCCGACCGACGGCACTGTCGAACGCGTTTAGCGCTGCGTTCATTTTTCCTTGCAGTGCAGTAGTTGGGGACGAACCGGCCAGTGTGTCCGTCCCCTCCACGTGAGTGAGACCGAGGCGGGAAGTGGTGGTCATTTGCTCTTCTCCTTCTGCTGGCCAGGTGCAGCCGCCGACCGGCCTCGTAGCTCGCGTGGTAATCCGGTATCGAAAATGAACGGGTCAAGTCTGGTGAACGTCATGAGCTCTTCGCCGACTTCATAGCCGTCATTGAGCAAGTGCGCATAGGTCTCGTCGTCCACGGCAATGCGAAATTCCTGACCCTGCTTGAAAAATTGAACGAGAGTCTCTGTCCCATCAGGAATGTACATTGTCCCTCCTCAGAAAGGAATAACGACGAGGTGGCGGTCGGAAAACTGAGCGGTGTCAGTGGCGTCCAGGGAAGTGTACTTCATGGTCACAAAGTACGTGCCCACAGCGGTTAGCCCGTCAATAAGAAAGAACTTGCTGGCTCCGGAAGCTGTGGCGCTTCCGCCCGGACCATGCACACCCACCGAGCGAAAGAAGCTGGCCGGAAGGAAATACCCCGAAGGACCGGCAATATCGAAGCTTGCGTAAGCGGCATTGTTTCCGGCGTTGTTGCACCAAGCTCCCACCCCAACGATCATCCGCAGCGTGTTGCCCACTTCAACGCTCAAGGTGGGGCCAACCGTGGCCAGATCCCCGTACGTGGTACCGACCCTGTTCTGCACTGCGGTCACACTGCTTGCCGCTGTACCAAAGGCCAGCGTGCTTACACGGACAAGCTTGCCTAGATCGTTGACAACCTCAATGCCTTCGCTACCGGACTCGAGCTCGCCGATGCGCGTTACGCGTGCGCCGTTGTCCTTGTACACCTGAACACCATGGCGGCCGTCTAGACATTCTCCGATTTCCAGAATGACATTGCCATTAGAGTTCTTGACGGTGAGCGCGCCGTCGTTGATCTCAATTCCTCCTCGACCGTTCACTGTGAGCTTGCCGTCGAGGTTGCTCCAGCGCAACAGGTTCTGATTCAGGGCGCTGTACCCTTTGATGCCATCGCTTGTGATGTCCACCCGCGCGCCAGTACCGCCAGTTGTGATTTTGCCACCGATCAACCACTCCGCAGAAATGGTTCCAGCCGTCACTTTGTCAACGGTCAAATTGCGAATGTAGGCATCGTCCCACAGTTCTGCGGTAGCCACCGCACCCACGCTCGCATTACTGCGGTTGCCGCTCTGATCAACAGCCACAACCTTGAAGTGCATGGGCTGTTGCTGGAGAACTTGGAAGCTTGCTACAGCTGGGATCATGCCTGTGATGTGACCCCAGTCCGCAGTCATCTTGCCGATGAGCGTACTTTCTTCTGGCGTGAAAAGAGGGTCCACAGAACCGTGAACTTCCAGATGGCTGAGATCCCTGTCCATATTGAATTGACCACCATCAGCCCTACCAAGACGATGCGTGATCAAAACAGCTGCCGGATTGGCTGCGACCTCCGGGGCTGCGGGAGTAGCTGGAGGGAAGATGTCTCGGCTAGCCTGCCATTGATGAACGTCAGACCATTCGCCGAAGTTTGGCGGCTTGCCATTGTCCACCGCTCGGATTTGCGCTTCGTACGTCATTCCCGGCGTTAGCTCTTGCAGGCGGAAGCGCAGTACTTCGGCCGGAGCTACCGCGTATTGCCACTGCGCCTCAATGCTCAGGACGATGGGATCGTCTACGGTATTCAGATCGGATAGTTGGTCCGAAAGCCCATCCAGTTCTTCCAGTGTGTAATCCGTCAGCGGAGACGCGGATTGCCGATAACGAATGTCATAGTAAGCCAGATCTGTCATCGTGGAGGTGTCGGTATTGTTCGGCTTCGTCCACCGCATTTCAACTTCTGACTTAGTCTCCCCTGTGATCGGGGACTGATATTGGGACTGCACCCAGGGCAGCACCCACACGGTCTTGCCAGGAATTGTGCTGTTAATGTCTGGGAGGGTGATTGGGAAAGTGCCACTACCGCCCTCGGTCAAGCTGCGGTTGTACCCGCCCACAACGAGAGTCGTATCCCCAGTCTCCGGAATTACAAATCTACTGAGGTCCAGCCACTCCCCGTTTCCTGCGCGGTACAACACGCTCATACGATTGGTTACCGGCCAAGTGGTCTCTGTCAGGCGCAGTTTGAACGGGTTAATGCGCTGCCCTCGAAAGATCACTTCGTTATTGATGTCAACCAGATCCATCGTGGGGTCGTACGCCCAGATGTAGTCGCCTACCTGCGCCTTGCCCTTGATGTCGTAGTCCCCGGTGCTGAGCGTCAAGGCGTCGCGCGTGCCCTTGAATCGGTTAAGCTGCAGGAGGGCACGGGCGGGGGCGTTGGTCGCATCCGTGTCGCTCTCCTGAATGATGCGCGTGCGCTTCACTTTGTTCCCGTGCATGTCCACGAACGGGATTTCTCCGGCTGTCAGCTGCTGTTCTGCCGTGACGAACTGACCGTTGATGCCTTGCGCCAGCAACGCTACGTGTGTTGTGTAGTCTTCTACATCTCGGTCCGTTTCGGCTAGGCCAGCCAGACCCCGCAGGAACATGTCATCCAGGCCCTTGCGTGCAATGACGCATTTCGGGTTGACCACGAACAAGTCCGATTCAAGACCGGCGTCCAGGGTAGCGTCGCCATTCACACGCCAGGCGTGGTCCCCGAGCGTCTGGCAAATGTAGTCGATTATGTCCCGAGACGTCTGATACTGGAAAGTGCTCGGACCGAAGGTTTCTCCCGTAACGAACAATGTGCCCTCAGTGACAGCGCCTGAAGGTGGCAGTACCGCACGGATCACATCATCAAAATCACCGCTCAGAGTTGTCGCGGTGAGAAATACGTCGCCCTTGCCCTCGGCGTCGCCAAGCCACAAGGCCATTCCCGCGCCACCGATGCTACGTTGGTCGGCTGAGCTATCCGATATTCGGGTAACTGGCCCTACGTAGCGCGCAGTCCGCAGCAAAGAGTCGTCGAGCGGTCCAGGTCGTTTACCCGGCACAATAGCGATGTGCCCGAAGTAATCAATGGTCTTCCACAGGGCGTCAGAGATGCTGTCTTTGAAGTTCAGCCCCCACGAACCGAGCGCTCGGAGTGTCTCTGTAATGGCCATCAGCGATGCACCCCTTGAACGAGCTCCGAGGGCAATCCCATGTATTGCTTCTGGAGGTCTACTGCCTGGTCCCCTGTCACCGCACCAGTTCCCCCGGCGACAACCCCGATGAAGGCGTCCAGGGTAGATGCTGCCGATTTGAAGAAACCACCATTGATAACGTCGGCGTTAGCCGTACGCGCTGTACCGATGATGTACTTGTTTCCATCAGCGTCATTCGCAGTAGCCACCACAGTTCCAGCAGGACTGTTCGTACCGGCTTCTGCCGGATTGCGAAGAAACTGAAGAGTGCCACCGAATTCGCTTTGGTAATAGAACTCTGCGAAACGGTGTCCGCGTCGCAAGGTGACGTCCAAGTACAATCGGCCATTCGTCATACTCTTCGCCAACCGAACTGTGACGATACCTGGCTCGTTGATGAGAATTGTGCAGTAGTCGAAACTACCCAAGGTGACCGTGTTGTATCGGACGTCCCAGCGCTTCGCTCGCCAGGCTCCCCCGGTGTAAGCACTGATTTCCAAAACGCCCAGGCTGGTCAGCGGCCGTATACGCACTAGGCCGTTGGAGAGGGTCCAACCCAAAGGACTCAGCCGAGCGCTGTCTCCCGCGCGCTCAAGACCCAGCTCGTCGGTGAACCGCACCCGACCAGTCAGGTAGCCGACGGGGGTAGTGGCCCAGCGAGGGCTCATGGTGGCACTGAATCCCCGGTACAGTTTCAGTACGCCATCCTCGCCCGTGCGACTAACCGCCGTCGTTACCGTGGCGTCTGTCCAGTAGGCACCGTGAGTAATAGCAGGAGAATGAGTACGCTCCCCGACCACAGAGAAATCGTTGACCCTAGTCAACGCCCCGCCCAGTCGAGACTCAATATCGATGTCACTTTCAGTGCCGAGCCGCTTCAACGTTATCTGCCAGCTGAAAACGACCAGCCCGTCCTCCCAGTCCCGAACAGTGCCCTGGGCATCCTCAAGAATGTAGAACCCGTCCAAATAGGTCTTCTTGGTGAAAATGACCGGCACAAGCTGGCCGACCATTGTCAGCAAGTCTTCTCGCTGACGCGCAACGGCTGCGGCAGAAAGCCGGGGGATGGATTCCTGGCCCGACAGCGTCATGTCCCGATCACCATTGCTAGAAGAGCGTTCTGGAGCCGTGTCGTCCTCTCTCAAAAACATACGGCCGATCTGAAACGTTTTCGTGTTACCGGAGCTGGGTAGCCCAGCCGGAATGACAACAGGCATCAGGCATACTCCTTATCCAGGTTACGCAAGCCATCCTTCAAACGAACCATGGTCTGCCGGAAGGCAACCGGGTTTGTCGGGTCCAGATTACCTTGGACATTGACGGTAACGTTTTCAATGATCACGGTACGACTGCTCGCGGTGCTTGCGCCATCTCCGCCACGTGTAGTGGCGCCGTTCACCAACGCGTTCACCGCACCACTAGCCGCGAACTGCGTGGGGATGCCGGACGTGTCCGCGCCCATGCTGACCGTGGCGGCCAAGGTACCAGTAGCTCCAGTAAGTTCATCACCCACTGCCTGCGCCATATTGGCCGCTGCCCGCACTGCGGAATCAGCCGTACTGTCCAGTCCGCGCACTAGACCGGCCACGATGTTTTCTCCGGCTTCGGCGGCCAGACGAGAGGGCGAGTGAATACCGAAGAAGCTCAGCACATTGTCCCAGGCGTCACTGACGATCTGCTTGAGCTTCTGCCAGATCTTGTACGCCTGATTCCCAAGACCGCGAACGATACCGCCGATGAGATCTCCCGCCCAGTCAGCCAACCTACCGGGCAGGCTCTTCAGGAAGTCAATTACTTTGCCCGGAATGTCCTTGACAGTATCTAGAACTTTCCTGGACATACCGCCGACACCGTTCTTGATGTCGTCCCATATGCCGCTGAAGAAGTTCGCAATACCATTCCACAATGCGGAGGCCGTGGACTTAATCTCATTCCACTTCTGAGACAGGAATCCGGTAATGCCATTCCAGGCCGCTGACACTTGCGAGGTAATATCGTTCCAAATACCGGCGAAGAAGTCCCTAATGCCCGTCCACAACGCTTCGGCAGTTTGCTTGATGTCTTCCCAGATACCGCTAAGATAAGCGGAGATGCTATCCCAGTTCTGAATAATCAGAATGACCAACGTAATGATGGCGGCCGCTATCACCAAGAATGGGTTCGCGCTCATCACGACATTGAGACCCTTCCAAATGATAATGGCGGCGTCAATGGCTTTGTTGGCTGCGTAGATACCAGCGATAACCGGGCCGAGTGCGGGGCCGAGGAATCCGATTAGGTCGGCTATAGGCTGCAGGATCGCACCCAAGACCTGAAGTGCCCCGGCGAGGTAAGTGCCCGCAGCATCGGCGAAAGCTGTAATGAACGGCTCAAGCGCCACAAGAAGGTCCGCCGCTATCTTCAGGAAACTGATGAACACCTTTCCATAGGCCCCACCAATGCTCGCCAGTATCTTTCCTAGCGACTCCAGCGCCTCTTGCCCTTCCGCGCTGTGCAAGAATTCCGCAACCTGATCCGTCAACTTCGTGAGGGTGTTCAACGCTCCGCCACCTTGCTGATCCAGCGCGCTGAATACAGTCACGACAATGTCGGCAAGGTTCTTCAGCAGTTCCCAGAGCTTGCTAGCCGTGTCCATGGCCTCTTGCATCCAACGACGCAAGTCACCGGACTCCTTGGCGGCATTCACAAACTCTCGGAACCGAGACGCGGCATTGGCTGCACCGGTCGCCATGTCAGGGAGGAAGTCACTGCCAACGCTGGCGATATCCAGGAATGCCGCAAGCAGGTCACGCACAATACCGCGAAGGTTGGTAAGCGCCTGACCCGTGTTGTTGAAAATGTTCTGAACGTTTTCCTGAGCCTCGGCAGTGTGCAGGTATGCCACGGTTTCTTTGACAATGCCGTTGAGCGCAGTAGCAACCTTGCCCATCCCGTCTTCTAGCAACGGGAACCATTCCTTGGCCAGTGGCTCTACTTCGGCGGCCAAGCCTTCGAATAGTTTGTCCTGCACGCTCCGCCGAACATTGTCCCAGGCGTCCCGCATGCGCAGAACTTCCTCTACGAAGGCGCGTGCGTTGGGGGAAAGGTTGGCGAGAGCGTCGTTGAGCTTCGCCCCTGCCGCACCGCCAGCATCCGCCGCATCTTCGTAGGCCTCAGAGAGGTTTCTCTGGGCGTCAACAACGGACTGCACCGCGTCCGCAATTTGCCGAGCCGAATCTACCTGCACCTGCCGTACGTTGTCCTGCGCTTCAGATAGGGATTCCTGCGCGTCCGCAACTGACTGCGTCGCACTGCGGACACCTTCCTGGGCATTGACGACCTCCGCGCTACCCTGCACCCCCGCAGCCGCAGCCGCAGCCTGGTCCGTCTTGAGTCTTTCGTTTTCTTTTCTGGTCTGCTCCAGCGCTAGCTTTTGCTTTTCCAGATTGATGGTGGCTTGCTCAATGTCGTCCGAAGTAGCTGTCGGATCCCGAAGTACGGCATTGAGTTCTTCTTGTGCTTTTTTGACGTCCAGAATGGCCTGGCGCTCATCCAAGCTTCCGCCGGTCAGCGCGAACTTCATATCCTCTAAATCGCGCACAGCTTGTTGGCGCGCACGGTTGAGCGCTTCCTGGGCGCGGATGGCGTCTCGCTGCGCTTCGTCAAGGTCTCGCTGAGCGCTCACAACCTGCTTGAGCGCCTGCGCTACCGAACGTGCCGCGCCTTCTTGCGTGCGCCGCAGATTCTCCTCCGCGTCCGCCAGACTGCGCTTGGCGTCCTCAATGGACCTTGCCGCTGCCCGCTGGGCCTTGGCGCTGGCACCCGCAGCACCGCCTACCGCCTTGGATTGTTGCGCCGCAGCTTTGAACGCCCCAGCTACACCACTTACGCCTGTTGCCACGGTCGCACCCGCAGCGCCAAGGCTAGCCAGCGCTCCGGCGGCAACTCCAGCCAGCCCCGCCAGACTGGCCAAGCTAACGGCCAGTCCAGCAACTGCCGGAGTGGCAACAGCTACGCCACCGATCATCAGTCGCATACGGCCGCTGAAAGTGTTGAGCAGGCTGGAGCTACGAGCGGTGTTCTGCTGAATATCTCTCAGACTGTTTGCGAACTGCCGGAGCTGATTGTTGTCAATATCCGGCGTCATGTCTGGCGTCGGAATGCGGTTCAGCTGCTCTCGCGCACTAGCCAATGCGCGCGTGTTCTGCTGGAGCCGGGCGGTGCTCGTGATGGTAGCTTGCTGCGCGCGTCGCAAAGCGCTTTCTGCGTCGGATACTTTCTTGGCACTGGCAGAGCTGTCATTACGAACAGCGTTCAGATTTTCCTCGGCCGCACGTAGCCTCTCTCTCGCTGCAAAGGCAGCGGCCGAAGCATCCGTGACATCCTTCTCAAGCTTCTTTACAGCACCCGCCATGTGCTCGGCGGAAGTGCTGTCGAAGGTTAATGAATCAGCTGCCCTCCTGGCGGAAGCGGCAAGGCCCTCGTAGTCCCTGGAAGACTCTTTGGTTGATTTGTCGATCTTCTCGCTGGACCGTGTGGCCTCGTCGCCGACTTCCCGAATGTCTTCTCTAGCGTCTTCAGCACCCGATTTGTCGTAGTCAATGCGAATTGTGCCGTGAGCACGCCCAAGATTGTAGTCAGGCATTTCGCACCCTAGCCCTTCATCGGGTCCCGGAATTTCTGTTCTGGCTTCTCATCGAACCAACGCTCGAACACCTGCGCTCTACGCCGATTCTTTTCTGTCTCTGTGAGCGGCTTCTTTCGCTTACCGGGGTCCATACTCTTCTCTAGATCGTTTTCCAAACCCCGGCCGAAATGCATGACCGCTCTGTCAAGGTAGAAACTAGCTAGCCGATCGCTTTCGCGGAGCGCGAGCAGTTCGCTTGGCCGCTGGTTGTACGCCTGGCTCAGGTGCCACAACTCCCACAGCCTCTTCGGATCCTTCACGAAACTGCTCGGTCGCCCTCACTCCCTTCATCAGCTCGTTGAACACGGCCATCTTGTCCGAGAACGGAACGGCGTCCGTGTAGAATCGTCCAGGGACGCGCGGGTATCCCTTCTCGGGTGGCAGATGCATTTCCGGCTTGGCCACACCGACGACCATCATTTGGTTCATCACCTCGCGGAAGGCCGCAGAGTTCTCGGCGTTCTTCGCAATGTCTGCGATGGTACGCGTTTCCTCCTCGACGATTTCCGCCGGGTCTTTGCCCTGGGCTTGGGCCTCCCGCTTGGCGCGGTCCCGCTTCACGCGCTCCACGGGCGTCAGGTTGGCATTCTTGGCGTGGGTGTTCATCACCACACTGGTCGCGAAATCCAGTTTGTCCAACAACCCGTGCTCGGCAAGCACGAACGGATCGATCTTGCGCAGGAGGCAGACGTCGCCGGAAGGGAGGGTGAAGTCGTATTCAGCCTCGGCCCAGGATTTCGGGGCGTACTTGTCTTCGTTTGTGGAAGGCATCTTCGTGCTCCTAAATTCCACTTTGTCGCAGAGGGACTATGCAGTTGTGGCGTCGACCGGACCGACCCAGTTGGATCCGCCGTTGGCGGCCGTCATGGCGCGGACTCGGAACTGGTAGTTGGTTGCCGTGGTGAGACCAGTAACTGTCGCACCCGTGCTGGTCTCGCCCGTCGTGTTTGCCGGGTCCACCACTGCCCACTCACCGAATTCGGTGCGCATGCTGACCTGGTAGTTGTCGGCCGCGCTCGCGCCTGCCGCAGCGGTCCACGTGAGCGGAACCGTGGTGGTGGTCTCGGTACCAACGGTGAGGTTGGTCGGCGGAGCTTGCAGGGTAGGCAACGTACGCGCGGTGCTCGAGATGGCCGATGCCGTCTCGTTGATCTCGATGCTGTACAACAGGTCGTTGATGTCATCGAGAATCGGCAGACCCTGGCCGGAAGCGCTCGTGATGAAGAACTCGCCGTCAGCGAATTCACCCTCGATAGCTTCGTTGCACCGGCACCGGTACACGACCGCGTGCAGGTCGCCACCGCTATCCGAAATGACCTGTCCCTCAATCAGGAAGTAGCCGCGAGCGTCGCTGGAACGCTTGTCCAGACGCCACTTCCTGTTGGGAGCGATGCCGGTCTGCGTGACCGTACCGCCGGTCATGACCTCCCACACACGAAGCTTGTAACCACCAGCTTCGAGTTCCCAGCTGACCGTCGCGCCGGAGCCGCGAATGGCGACGACACGATCGTCACCGCGCAACTCCTGGAACTCCTCCTCCTCGGAGAAGCTGAAGGTCTGCATGTTGGGCAGGTCGATGACTTCGCTGCTGAGAACACTTCCTGCCGCATCCGCGTATGGCGTGATCTTGAGGTCACGCATACCGTACGGAAGAGCCGTTGGTGCCGTCATCATCCCTCCTTTGTTGCATTTCGATTGTCTTGTATTCTCTTGTGCTGAGCAGTTTTCCTGTACTGACTTCGAACCGGTGAAGAATAACCACCCCGGCCCGTTTTCCGCAGTACCGTGAATGGCAGCGAACTTCGAGGACGTCCGGAGCCACAATCACACCGTGAACCCTAGACGCGCACCGAAGCTCGTGTGCCTGCTCCATCACGGCACCCGGAAGCCCTGATCTTGACGCAGCACCTGTAGTGCCTGCGGGGTGAAGGCGCTGGCTGGCACCTTGAATCCGCTGGACCGCTCCCAGACCACGGTCGGCATGCCCTGAACCCCCGCCTGTTGCCATTGCTCAGCGGTGATTTCACGCTTTCCGAATTCACCTTGGTACACCACCATCGGCTCACCAGCTTCCTCGGCCAGCACTGCATCGTCCTCAGTGTCCGCGAGCTCCGGCGGCTCGTTGCTCCCCGTGTCCGAGATCTGCTCGCCTGCCACACCAGCCTTGAGCGTCTCGCCTAGGGTAGGCTCTGTTGTGGCGGTCCCGGGGACTGCCCCGCTGCCGGAAGGCTGCACAGAAGGCAGGGGAGGGGCGTCTGCGACGGGAGGCTGTTGCTTCCTCTTGATGGTCATGATTCTCCTTACGGTGCAACGAAACTGCGTGCGGCAGTGTTGAAGGTCACGTACTTCACAATGGTGTTGAAGGCGTCGTCGGTCAGGTCCCGGCTGGTGTCCACCCACGTTCCCGCTGTGAGCGACCAGCCGTCGCTACCGGCCAAGTGCGTCACGTTCTCCATCAATGCTTTGATCTGCTCGATAGCCAGGTCAATCAGATTGTAGTCCCGACTGATCTCCTTCGGGATGTGAATCCAATAGCTGATGGTGTCGCGACCCGTGACGCCGAAAACCTTCTCTTGAAGATCCACGTTGATCACAATGAACGGACCGTTTCGGTCGGGAGTATCCAGGGCATTGCTGGCCCACACTCGTGCCTGCGTGAAGCCGAGACCTTGCATGGCCGCGTCTTCGTAAACCAAGCGCGCGTATGCCTCCCGAGCCGTCATGCTGCTTTCTCCATTCGTGCAAACAACTTGCTAAGCAGTTGCATGACCTCTCGGTTGGCGCGCAACAGAGCGGGACGAACTATCGCGTACTTGCCGCTGTTAGCCACCTCAAGCCAGATGCCGTAGGAAACGCTGTGACTCAACACGAGCGTCCAAGTGTCAACGACGCTGTCGTCTACGGTGGCGAACAATCCATTGCGCGCGTTGGTGGTGCGGTCTGTCCATCGGGCATTGGTACGCATCCAAGTTTCGGAGCGAGCTGCCTGATACAGCATGGTTGCCCCGATGGCCTTGCGCGCCCTAGTGTCGAAATTCTTCAAATTGTGATCCAGGGCGTCGAGGCGTATCTCAAACTTGCTAGACAATGGAACCCCTCCGCCCGTAGCTCATAATGAGACCCTTGACCTCGTAGCCGTTGTAAGGGATGACCGCATCAACAATGTACTTTTGGCCGTTGGCGTCTACCCAGTAATCATTAGGCGCAATGAGCGCGTCCCAGTTCCCCAGCAGGGTCAGGTCGTACTTGCGTTGCGAACCGCCCGAACCGATGCCTGCCCCGGAAGTAGAGGATTGTGGACGCTCCGTATGGCTCATCGGGATCAATCGGAAGCGCTGCACTGGCCTTTGTGAACCGTCGACCATGCTGACCGCGCCGGAAGCAGTTCGTTGCTCTGTCTGTGGTGTCAGCGCAATGGCGACGGGGCTGGCCTCAATGAAAGCCAGAGTGTTCCGTCGCTGCATACGCAATTCCATGCTCGTGGTGATCCCAGTTCCCGCAACGATCTTTGGCAGCGTCCCGTTCAGTACGGCATTCACTGCTTCTTGATCGCTCACCGTGAACTGCGCGATTGCTCGGGGCAAAGCCCCACCAAGGGTTGCGGTAGCCAGTGCGGTAGCAGTGGCATCCAGTACGGCACGCGGCATAGCGCCCAGTAGGTCGGCCACGGCCGAGACCGTGGCATCAGCCGCCATGGTGGCCTTAGGCAGGGTCCCGGCCAAGGTAGCCGTTTCTGTGCCGGGTAGATCAGGCCCCGCGACCCAGTCCACCGCAGTGCTGCCCGCGTTCAGATGGCGCGCGTTGCCGCTGATGTCCAGTAGGTCGCTGATCAGAGGCCAGTCAGCCCACGCGGCAAGGACAGCGGTCGGGCTGGCCCATTCTGCTTCCATCTGCGCTTGCGTGAGCTCGCTCGGGAGCACCCGCCAATACGCCAACGTGCCAACGAGATTTTCACTGGCGTCGGAATTATCTCTACCACCTAATGTGATGCCGCCCGGAGTGTTCGTGGATACCGTGCCAGAATCAACTTCAACCGTGCCTTCGGGAGTAGCCGCATACACCTTGCCGGTAGTGCCACTACAGGTGAATCCAACCCGACGCCATTCCGTAGCAACGAAGTTCGTAGAACTGCTGACAGAACCGCCACCGGTGAAATAGTTCGGCCCGGTCAGACCATCGTTGCCAGTGGCGAAGGTGGCTACCGTCCCGAGGGCTGCGGTCCAGACACGGGCGAGAGTGGCTGAAGCGTTGGTGTCGGTGTCAACGCGCGCCCATCCGAGAATCGTGAGACCAGTCGCGGGGTCTGGGACAGAATCAGAACGACTGACCCTGTCCGATGCTTGCCCGAACTGCGCTGCCACGACCCCTCCTATGCAGGCTGCGTGAACGTACCGGCCGTCAGATTGACGTCCAGGCCGACGCTGACTGTAGTGGTGGACATTTCGATGTCTTCGCCGCTGCCTTCTGCGCCACACGAACCGTCGGTGACCGTGTTGCCGTCGCTGTCGGCACCGCGCCACCACGTAGCCGTTCCGGCGGCCACGCCTTCCGCTGCCAGGGGCAAACCGGCCAGACTGGCTACACCTGCCGTCGGGGACCCCAGCGCGGTAGTGGCCAATGTGAACGTGAGAAGGAGGGTGTTGCCTCCGCCTGGTGCGGTGTTCGCGTTTGCTGGCCGTGTACCGCTGTACACCTTGATCGTGCCTCCAGCGGCTCCAGCGTCCAATCGCGCGCCCAGATTCGTTACCTGTGCGTTCTGGGTGGCTGTGGAATACCCGAGCGTCATTTCATTTCTCCTAGGCTGCGCGAAGCGCGACGACGGGGCTGGTTACTTGGTAATTGCTGACCGTTGGGAAGGTAGAGGGCAACGCACCGGAAACCCCAGTACCTATCAGGCCTGTGTACGCGTTTGAGACCGCGCCACTGAGCGCTCCCCCACCGCACGGCTCTAGCTGCCCGTTACCGCCTTGCAGGCTTGGCGCTCCGCCCTGCGCCACCGCCACGAGCCAGTACAACCCAGCCGAGAGCGCTTGGGATACGGTCAGTTCCTTGGCACCTGTGGTTGTAGAGTCAATCGTGCTACCAGGTGCAAGCAGCAACGCGCCGGGGCTGCCCTTCCCATTGTCGCGATAAATACCCAGCCGGACCGCTGTCGCAGCCACTGCGGTGAGCACGGTCACGCCCATGCGATCAATCGCACCATCCACCCCCATCCAGAAGGGATGGGCGAAGGCTGTTCCGTCCACCATGGCCAACGTAGCCCGACTCGCGAACGGAGCTGTGTAGTAACGCGTGGCCGTGAACAATTTCGCGGCTGCCGGGAATCCGACGCTCCAGGCTGCGCCCGTGGCTGCGGAGAAGGGGGAGATAAGGGTTCCGTCGGCGACCCGGATGTTGTTGTCCTTCTGTTCCCCATTGACCACCGAGGTCGCTAGTGAAGTGTCTAGTCCACCGCCGATGAAGTGCGTTACTCGGTCATCGACAATTTGGTTTCGGGAAACCTTGACGTCCTCATAGGATCCGACCAAGAGCATAGCGGACTTGAAGTTAGCCCCGAAGTTCGGAGAGTTACCTTCGCCGGGGTTGATGATCCAGTTACGCGTGAAAGAAAAACGCTTGGACGGCCCCGAGTTCGGATTGATGTAAAAACCCGCTGCCGGAGGGCGCTCGATGATGTTGTCAGAAAAGTCTACGTTGACGTCCGAACCAGAGACCAACTGGTAAACACTGGTGTTGTCCGGGTTTACCGACCACGCGCTCGTCACGGTGATGACGGAGTTCGTCCCGATAGTATTGGATGCGATGGTGCGCTCCTGGCCCGATCCAGTGCCAGAAGTAATCTTGACAATTCCACCGACCATAGATCCGATGAGGTTGGTGGTCGTCGTGATGGTTGTACTCGTCCCCGCCGAGGCCGTTCCCGTCGCACCGGTAACTCGATACCACTGAATACCGGCCGACACATTGTCCGAAGCTGTCGGAACAGTGGTGAAGGCTTTGTAACGAATGATGTTTCCCCGAATGAAAACATTGTGAACAGGCAACGACGAGCCCACGTCCAGCGAAATGCCGCATCGGTACGAAGGCACCGCAGCCCATTGGTCAATGTCGATCTCGAGGGTGTTGCCTTGAATTACGAAGTCCTCCATGCCGTAGCCGGAGGTGTTGTTGGTGTAGACCCGCGACCAAATGACGATGCCGGTACCAAGACCACGCCCGACATTACCGACAACTGAGCCACCGATGCTGGATGCCGAAACTCCGGTTACGTTGAGGAAGCAGAAGAAGTTCTCAATGCGGTTTCCGCGAACGGTTTGAATACCACCGTGCGTCTCAATTGCGGTCGTTGCGGAGATACCGCCACCAACGAAAGTGTTCCCGGTGATATCCACCTTGCTGCCGTGTGTGTACACCGCCGAGTGGTCATGCTTGGGAGAGTTGGCTCCGACATTATCGAAAACGCAATGGCGAACGGAAACGTGCTGAACGGCCGAGCCATTCGCGTAGATGGTGTTGATGTTGTCGGTGTTCGTGAATCGGCAGTTTTCTACGACCAGTCGCTGGCCCACCTGCCAACGCAGAACGAACCGAGGCTGCCCCGTGAACTGGTTGATGTTCGAAACAACATTGTTCGTGGAGTTCTGGTCGAATGTCAGGTCGCGAATGGTCAAACCGCTCAGGTCCGTCGTACCAAGCGCTGTATTGTCGGAGACCATAGCCGTGTAATCCCCGACGCTGTTGGCCAGTTTGATCGTGGTGGACCCTCGCCCCGCTCCGCGCAGTGTGACACCGGTCTTCGTCAGGCGCAGGGCAAGCTTGTTGACGTTGTCCCCATTCGCAATACTGACGAGATAAGTCCCGGTTGGGAAGTAGACCGTTCCGCCTCCGGCCGGTACTGCGTCCAGCGCTGCCTGAATGGCGACCGTGTCATCAGTGCCGCCATTACCAACCGCGCCATAGTCTTTGACGTTGAGAAATAGATCACCTTCCGCGACCTTCGCGTCTAGCGTGGTCTGCAGGCTGGTGACGTTGGCGATCGTGTGCGTGTGCCCCGTGTCGGACTTACCCGACAGCGCAGTGGTCAATCCCGTGACGTCTGCCTGCGCGTGATTGTGTGGTGCGTCTGGATCCAGTGGATGCCCGGAGACCACAATGGTCAGCGGGTCCTGCCCGCCAGACACTTCCAGGATGTACGTTCCTGGATCGGCGTAAAAGGCCAGGTTTCCTCGGCTGTCGGTATTGATGGGATTCGGAACGGTCGTGGCTTTGGTCTGATCTGTGTACAAAGTGGCCAGAGTCCCGCCTGGCGACACCTTCACAGACACAGGGGTGTTCCGAGCTGGCGCATTGCTCGTAGACCAGAAGATGGCTTCCGGACCCCAGTACCCTGCGTACGTCATCTCAGGCTTCCCTCACTGGCCGAACAATGCGGGTGCTGCGGGGGTAGCTGGAGGTGGTTTCAATTCCAGCGCTGACTTCTTTGAAAAGCTTCGCCATTGTGACAGCGTGATCGAAGGCTTGCTGCATGGCGCGCGAGCTACCCGACTCACTGGTCTGAACCAGTTCCCAGGTTGCCGCTGCCTTCTGTTCCCACAGTTCCCCAGCCAATCCGCGAAGATTGTACGAGCCGTCGGTGAGAAAAGCTTCGGCCGCCGCGAGCAGAATAAGATCCGTGTATCCGTTCGAATCATTTGGCTCAGAAATCATGCGCCGAACCTGCGCCAGTTGATCCGCCGTCAGTGCCACGATGCTTCCCTTTCTAGGAACCGAGGAGAGGATCAGCCCCGCACGCCAAGCCAACCCTCCCCTCGGAAATTGCTACTCGTCAGCCGCTTCGTCGTCGTCCTGAAGCATCTTGACGAGATCGTCCTTACGGGCGTCGTTGGCATAACTGACGTCCGCGACCGCCACACTGTCACCGGCGGCCTCGTAGTCCGCGCGTCGCTTGTCCAGCTCTTCCTTGAGCTGCGGCACGGTGAGCTTGGTGTAGTCCACCGCCTTCGGCTCGTCCGGCGTCACCGCTTCCTGTTGCGGCTCCGAGGTTTCCTCGGTCACCCCGACGCCCAACTGGCTCGCGATCTTGTCGAAGGCGTCCGAGTTGCGCAACTGCTTGCGCGGAACCTGCGCGCGGATGCCCCGGGCCGACGGCAAGTTCGGCTCCGGGAGTTTGAGATTGCGCGCGTTTTCCCGTAGGGCGTCCCACATGTCGCGGTCCACGAGGTAACGCAGCTCGTCCTCGTCGAGCCTCTTCGTGAGGTCGATTTCTCGGCTCATCACGGCTCCTCGTCGTACTCGGTGGGCTGCGTGTACGTGCCCGACGCGGTCAGCTGGAGCACCGCTCCCGCACCGCGCTTGCGAACACCCGTGCCGACGCCGCGCTGGTAATAGGCCTCGGTGAGCGGGTAGTCGCTGTCCCGACCCTTGACCAGCCGCAGACCGCGCAGTGCGGGATTCGCGTGCTGCCGGATGCCGACGGGGTTGTTGACGGACTCCTCACCGCCCGTGGCGAAGGCCACGAGGTACTTCGGCGGGATGTAGTCTTCCTGGATGATGGTGAACTCGCCGTACCGGCCGATGACCTCCATGCCCGCCATGTTCGAGGGCGGTGCCTGCTGACCGGCTGGGAGAACGTAGTCACGCGGGATCAGGAATGCCGGAGTGCCCTGCGCGGGAATGAAGTCCCACTTGGCCGTTCCGCCGTTCTGCGTGGACTTGAACGTCCGGATGATGTCGCCCTGCTCCTTGTTGACCATCAGGATCAGGTTGTACCCGTTGGAACCCTTGTAACCGTGCTCGGTGAGCTTGAGCTCCAGCCCATCCAGGTCGCCGCTGTCCACCGTTGTCGCGCCGGACGTGTAGTAGTGCGTGTGCGTACCGGCGAACGTGTTCGTGCGGTACGTCGGCGGGACCTGCCCGTCCGCGTTCCAGAACGCGTAGACGTTGTACGGCTTCTTGCGGATGACGGCCTCGCGGTTGGCCGGATTGAACAGCGTCCACATGACCAGCTGGAACATGAGGATGCTGTCGGCCTCGAGTGCCTGCGTTGCGATGGCGTCGATCTGGGCCGCCGGAGCGTCGGCGAGGAATTCCCACGTGAATCGCGCACCGAGGTCGTACCAGTTGAAGTCGTAACCGAAGAACTCGATCTCTCCGGCCGGACGGTACGAACGCGGCACACCGTATTCCGACGCTCGCTCGAACCGCGCGTCGCTGTCCGCAGTGGCGATTCCCTCGACCGGGTCCGTGACGAACCAGCTGAGGAAGTTGATGAGCGGCTCCCGCTCCCGGTTCCGCAGCGCGACCGCCTGCTGATAGGCGGACCACAGTTCGTTGGTGTCCACCCCATCGATGGTCTGCTCGATGACGTCGGCGGCCTCGTTGAAGCCCTGGTCGCCACCACCAAGAGCCAGCGCCAGCCCCAGCTTCTTGTAGAAGCTGCGCGCCAGCACATTCCGGGTGATGGTGCCGTCCGGAGAAATGGTCGGCGCAGTGGACCAGGTACCCCACGGCAGAACGATTCGCTGGTCGCGAACGATCAGAGGACTCTTCATGTTGGTCACGCTCCCGCCGTGGTCGACTGAGCCATGCGCACGACCAGGCGGTCGATTTCGACCATGTGCCCGACGTACACGTTGTTCGTGGCGGTCAGTGTGAGCGTGCCTGCGTTGGTGGTACCGAGCGCATAGACGTTGCTGCCCGCTGCGAGCGTACCCGCCACGTCGTCGTCCACGACGTCCAGGATTTCACCCTGCGTCATGATGTCCACGGGGTGCCCCGCCTTGCGCGCCATGCCGAGAGCCACGACGCCCTTCAGGCCGATGCCTCCTGCCGGGTTGCCCTTGATGACGCGGCCGTTCGCGTTCAGCGTCACCGCGATGATCTTTCCCACATCGGCGTCGAGCCAATCGGCGTTGAGCCGGGCTCGGAACCCAATGTGCACCTGGTCGAAACGTGCCACGGTTCAGTCCTTTCTACCTTCTCTTCGCCAGAGCTGGGAACCTCTTGCGCAGTTCGTCCTCGCTGATCTGGCCGCTGTTCTTCTTGGCTTTGCCGGTCTTGGTGCTCCCGACGCCGGAACCACTGGCACCACGACGAACTGGGGGCTTTTCGTCTTCATCCCCATCGTCTTCTCCGGACCCCGAATTCACGAGGTACTTGTGTTTCTTGGCCAGTGCCTTCACGGCTTCGCGAATACCCTCGACGTTACCGTCGTCGTCGATTTCCAGATCGTCTAGATCAGCGGAGCGCTGGGCCACACTCGGGTCATGCCACGAAACCTTCTCCTGCGCGCTGGCAGTGAGAAAGGCGTTAACCAGAGCCAACTTCCTGAACTTGCCCTGAAGACTTTCGTGAGCCTTCGTGAGCTCGCCGTGGTCCTTCTGCAGGTTCTGAATTTCGGTGTTGCCCTTGCGTTCCTGCTCGTCCTTGAACTTCTGAAGATCCGCCGCTTTCTTCTCCGCCTCTGCACGACGCCGATCGGCCGCCGCGAGACGCTTTGTTTGGGCGTCGAAATCCTCCCTGGAAACCGGACCGGACTTCTTCTTGGTTTTGCTGGTGTCGACGTCGCCCTCGCCAGCGTCGTCCTCCTCAGCGTCACCATCTTCCTCGTCCGAATCTCCGTCGTCTTCGCTGCCGTCTTCTTCGCCGTCTGCGCCAAGGAGCGGCCACACCAAACTTCCATCCGCGCGCACGGCAACGGCTCGGAGCGGCTGACTGGTCCCGGGGTAACAGAGAAGCGGGTGCAGCGGCATCGGGTCGACGAGATTCACCTTCACAATTCCTCCTGGTTTTCGGTGTGCACTGTCACCGTGGACACGTGCGCGCAGGCACGTGGGGCTCACTGTAGCTGGCGAACCACACCAGGGGAAAGAAGGCGCTAGGCAGTACGTCTGGCCTGCCCGTACTCGTCAATCAATCCGTCAAGATAGTCTGGATTCGAAACCACATCCAAGAAATCGTCTTCGCTCATCATTTCGTTCGTAGTGAAGCAAAGACATTGCGGATGAGGCTTACTAGGAAGATCACCAGGTAGGTACAGTCCAGAGGTCTTTCCACGACTGTGTCCGCGCGCCAGCTCGTCGCAGCGGTCCGGCTTGGTGTGGCTGCGGGAGAGGTTCCAGCGGAGGGAAACAACGAACGGATTGATCTCAGCGCTGGCCTTCTGCGTGGTGTGGAACGCGTTGTTGAGCTCGGTACGGGCAAGCCGCTTGGCCGCATAACTGACCCCGCCTTTTGTGGAGGGATCAATCATGGGCTTCACTTCCTTGGCAATGTCCTGCCAACTACCACCCTGGAGAATGACACGGTTAACGGCTCTGTCGACGTATCCATCCGCGAGCTGGCGAGTTCGGTACACCCGTTGCGAAAGTCCGATGCCATTCTGGCCTCGGGCGAGGTATGTGGCAACAGTTCGTCGAGCGTAGGCTCGTTGGGCTGCGACCAGATCTGCGCTTTCGCTTGTTCCAGTTGCCCGAAATAGGATGCGCTGAAGAACGGCTTCAGCTTCGGCCGCTGCGTCAGCAACGGCATTTCCAGCTGAACGAATGCGCTTCCCGATATTGCGCCATAGCTCATTGGAGACACCGCGCAATTCCTTTCGGATAATGGCCAGTTGAGCCCGGCGCACTACCGCTCCGATGCCGTGTTTGGACTCCAGCCTGTTGATGCGCCGTTGGGCGTCCGCCATGGCATCGCGCAAGTCGTCAACAATACCCACTTCTGCAATACGCTCGCCGCGAAGGTACAGCGTGAGTGGGTTGGCTCCCGGACCCGTGAATGGCCTAGTCATCAGTCGATGTTCTTTCGCATGGACCTAATGCTGTTCTGGTACTCGTCGACCATGTCGTGAGCCATGCCCAGCATTTCCATATCTCCCAGACCGTTGTCTCGCGTCGCCCAGTACTCCTCTCCATCTTTGTCCAGCAACTTCAGGTGAGCGACGTAGCCAACGACGACATGCCCCGGAGGAATGTGATGAACCTCGATGTTTATCGAGTTGCATTCCCTCATTTCGTCTGGGTCAATCATGCCGTCACCTCTTCGTCTTCATTCTCCGCATCACGCCGAGCCTGCTCGCCCTCGTCGTCTTGCTCATTGTTTAGGTTACCCATGAACTGCTCGTTTTCCGCGAGCACCAACTCCAGCTCATTTTCCTCAAGGGGGAATCCAGCGTCGCGCAGAACCTTAATGGAAGTCTGCATGCTGATGAGCGCAGGTGTCGCCATTCTCATGGTGATCACCTCGTCGAGAATCTGCTTGCGATTGATCGGTATCTTGTTCCCGATGGTGGGCTGCACAGTGACGGCGGGGGTGAGGGTACCTTCTTCTCCGCTCATCAACAAAGGCAGCTCTTCGTACACCGTCAACCAGAAGCACAGATCATGGAACATCTGCGCATGCACGTCAACGATGTGCTGGTCCTTGGATTTGGTGTGCGCGATCATCGGGGCGAGCTGCAAGGCCAGCGCGATACCAGACTCCGCTGTCGCACTATCAACCTTGCCCACAGCGGCATCGCTGGCCCCCAGGGCTGCCCGTACCGAGTCAACAAGGCGCGTGTAGTGCTCTCCGTAGGCCGTCAGGTTCGTAGCGCCTGTGACGCGCCTGAGGTTTCCTGCCTGAATGAGAACACGTCCAGGCCCCATGATCCAGTCAACAGCGTTACCCTGCTCATCGCGCGGTGCGCCGCCATCCGTGGCGTAGACGCCAATGCCCTCGAGAGCCAGAGTAAGGTCCTCGTCGCTGATGGTCTGGTTGACGCCCAGCAACACCGACTCCAGCCCGCGCAGTTCACTTGAGCCGAAAGGCGCGGTCGGATCAATGTTCTTCAGGTGATACACCGGAATGGCGGGGATCTCCGGCGGCAATGGCTCCGGAGCGAGAACGGTGGCGTACGGTCCCGCTGCGGTACCTGACCACTCGTCCGGCTTGTAAATGGCGTGGCTACGAATGATCTCCGTCTGGTTACCGGCATCGTCGAAAATGCGCTCGTACGTCATGCGACTGACGTACTCCTGTTTGTTCATTGTGATGGGTTCGGCCAGGTGCACCTTGACGATCTTCTCGTCATCACCACCCTCGACCAGCATCGCTTCTGTGACGGGAAAGTACGCGCTGGGGTCCACTGCCATGATCTTGATTCGTCGACCAAGAGGCTTCGCGTCGTTGGCGATGATGTGCCACAACCAGTCACCCCGGTAAAGCCCCTTCAGTTTGTTGCTGGCGAACTTGCTGAGGAACTGCTCCCGCGTAAACAGGGTATCGAAGGCCAGTTGAGCGATCTGCACGGGACCACTGGCAGCCGTATCCGTAGCCTCCGCACCAGGCGCGGTAATGGTCCAACCGAAGTCCGGTGCGGTGTAGCGATCCACAGTGTTGATGAGCGTCCGCGCAGTCGGCATGAAGATGGGGTTGTCGTTATCACCCCGCATGACCTCCAGATAGCCCTCTTCGGACGACCAGTAAATCTCCTCGTATTTGCCGTACGCGCCAATACGAAGCTTGTCCGCCTCTGGCACCCATCCCGGTGCCTGACCGAGCCACGGTTCAATGGTGGACCACTGGGTGAAAATGCTCGCGGTCATGAACTCCTCATTTCATATTCGAAAACACCATTGATGGTGACCACGAAGAACCGTTGCCCCGGGATCATGTACTTGAAATCAGTTTCGGATGGTCCGTCCGGGCCGCTGGGATGGCTGTGCCAAATCCCGAAGATGTTTTCCTCATCCCGAAAGGCCATGGCCTGGTAATCCGGGTCCATTTGCCAGCTGTGCCTTCTGTTCTTGGCCACATTAGGAACAGCGAACACGAACTGCTCAGAATCCGGGTCCGCACTGTTCATAATGAATCCACATGCCTCGAACGGGAAGGCATATCTGGCTCGTTTCACCAATGCGTGCTTAACGCATTCCGCAAGAGGAGCTCGGGTGGTGGTCATCGCTTGTCCCTTCGCCTACGCGACACCGCACGTGGCCCCCGAGTGGACCGTACTCGCCGAACAACCGGAGGAGCGTTTACTGCCTCGTCTCCGAAATGTCCTTTGAAGAAACGACCCAACGCTTCCGGTGCGTGATCGTCCTTCTTGAGTGGTTTCTCTGCCTCGTTGATTGCTTCGTCTTTTGTTTGCGGGTATCGATACGCATCCATCTCATGGATGAGCATCTTGCATCGCGGATTCACCAGTAGTCGCGGGCGGCGGTCCGGATGATTGTAATCTAGATGTTCGTTCTCGTCCTTGAGCCATTTACGAATAAGCTCGAGGCGCGTCTTGATTTCCCCGCCCGTGCTACCACGCACCTGCACCCGCAGGCGCTCGCTGAGTGTGTGGCTGGCTGCGGGATCCTCCGGGTCGGGGAACAACTGTGTGGCCACCCGTACGAGCCCCGGATGTGCCGCGCTCTGCGTGCCTTGCTGCAGGTCGTCAGCTACTTCCTCGGGACTGCGGTGCGACTGGTAATACTCGTCAATCACATGCACGTGGTCCCAGGGATCCACCTGAATGAATAGAACCACGTTCGGATTGGTCCAGCCGTAGTCCGTAGCGAGGAATACCGGCCATGCGGGATTGTATTCAGCGACCCTGGGATTGACGTGCCACTCTTCGTCCCAGTCCTTGAACACCTGGCCGACATAGTTCGTGAACTGCGCTAGGACTTCCTGCTTGCCCATCTCTTCGGACATGCCCTTGAGCATAGACAAGATCTCAGGGTCATCAGCGCCCAGTGGGAATAGTCTCTCATTAGCGTAAGACGGAAAGCGAAAGCTTTCCCATTCCGGGTCAGTGCCGTGTAGGCCCAGTTGAAAGAACTCATAAAACCAATTCTTCCCCTCTGGAGTGGAATTGAACTTCCCCCAGCCCCGGTAGTCCGCCAATGTCGGGCGGATGTACTGATCCCAAATCCTCTTCTTCATCTTGGCAGCTTCCGCCATGATCACACCAGAGAGACCCTCACCAACCAGGTTCTCTGGATACTTGGCAGACTGCGCCTTCAGTAGAAAGCGGCCACCCCATAGGGAAACCTGCATATCGCCGCCACGCGCGTCGTAATACGTGCCAGGCTTGTCGAAAGGCATCTTGAGGGCTTTGGCCTTGTTGTAGAAGGCACGGAACTCTTTCTCCGAGTCAGTGTACTGCGGTCCGGTAATCCAGTACTCGTGACGGATTCCCATCTCCGTCAGCATGTCCTTCGCCATGTAGGCGCGGTATGCCTCGGGTAGGAGTTCCATGCCTCCTGCGGTGGACTTGCCCGTACGACGACCAGCGGCGACTACTTGGAACCGTGCTGCAGACGCGTGAATACGACGCTGCGCCTTGTTCGGCACATAGCCGACCTTCGCAAACAGCTTGTTCTTCGCAATCACCAAGGCCACGGAATTACCTTCCTACGGAAGCTCGTCCCACACATCCGTCGGGACGTAGTCGCGGTCCCCGCGCTTGCGTGCGGCTGCCTTGAACCACGGGAGCTTCTGGCCCCGCGCGGGGTTCCTGGTCTGCGTGCCCTTGGTACTGGGCACCAAGTTCACCTTCACGGCGACCTCGGGGCTGATGGGCATTGCTACCTCCTTTGCTTGCCTGAATTGGCTAGTACCGGGCAGGATACCCGCGTACGCGCGAGCGGGGCTACCTGCGCTCGGTCAGTCGGTGATCGGCTCCCAATACCTGATGTTGGCCATCACGAAGGTCCGAAGGATTCCCTTGCCATGTTGGCTCGGGTCTTTCTCGAATACATAATTGTTGTCGATTGATGTCTGTAGATGGCACCAACTAGTTTCCACCTCAGTGCCGTCGACGAAGTGAATGAGGTACTTGCGCGGAAGTGGCATCACCGATCACCGAACACAAAAAGTAGGAACACAGCGACAGCTACGATCACCCATATCAGACTCCTCCTAAGGAAGTTCATTACGACCGCCTCCGGCGTCGGCTGCGGACAGGCTGAGGTTCGGGCTCTTCGTCCTCGAATTCAACGTCCAGCACTTCGCCCTCTACCGCGCCTGCCTGCGCTGCGGCGAGCGCGGTACGACCCTTGACAATGGCCTCGTCGTTCACGTCGGCCACGATGCCGTCTAGCGCCACCTGCCAGGGTTGTTCCTGGGTCACCACAAGCCGCTCAGGCACCTTGCCCTCAATACGTTCTACGACGAACTGGGCCGCTTTGATGCGCTCTCCTGGCGTGGCCACACTGCCTACCGGACCGCGCCCTGCCGCGATGTCTGTCATGGCCTGAATGGCTTCGGTGTAGTTGCCGAGCCACAACTCTTGACCGCGTGTCATCAGTTCCCGGAGGCACGCCTGCTGGAACTCACGGGGTACCCACTTCGGTGGACGACCTCTGAATCCACCAGCCGAGTCCCGGAGCCGCCCGCGCACCAATTCTTCAACGCTCAGTCCGGCCACGAACTCTTGAATCGTCATTCCCGTGTCTTTCATAATGCGCTCCATTCGCACCCACGCGCGGCTCATGCGCACCTTGCCCTTGAGGACCGTGCGTTGCCTTTCCGTGAGCAAGTGGTGGGTCTGGGTAGGTACGCGAAAGCGCTGACGCAGCACGCCAGCGCGATCAACCGTCATTCCGCCTTCGTCGTTAGTCCCCCGGAAGTGATCTGCCATTTCCTGGGATCGCCTCTTGTTCCTGCGATACCGTTGCGTTGGGCCGATCTCCGAGTCCGGTTTCGGAACCGTGTACTGATTGGCCATCGTTCACCTCCTTCTTGATCTCGTTCAGGCGGTTGCGATACCACGTCACATCGGAATCCGGAGTGATGTCCCGCTCCAGCAGTTCCTCGAGAAGGCGAATGAGCCTGCCGATGATTGACGGGTCATTGTCATGAAAGGAAGGCATGCCGCGCTTTCGGTCGTCGGTGATCCCGCATTCCTCACCAATGGTCCTCATTGGCCGTACTACCGCGCCCACGCCCAAGGGTTCCTCGGGCCATTGGTACCCGTTGATGTTCATTAGCCCTTCACTGACCCTTCTGAACAGTTCACTGTGGTCTGCGCCCCCTCCGACCCCGCGCGCTATAGCAAGCCCCGGTGTCTGTCGCACCGCGCAATACCTACGCGTGCGCCCGTCACGTCCAGCGTCTTCGTTTCGGTGTGCTGCGCCTGCCCGTTGCACACGACGATCAGGGGCGTCTTGCCCATGCGCGGTTGTTTCATGCGGTAGGTGCACTTCGGCCACGTGAGGCTAAGTGCGTGCGTGGGGAAAAGAGCATTCAATAGCTCCAACGACTTCTGCGCGTCATACGTGAGCCTTTCGGAATCCCAGCATTCTTGAGCTCGCGCCCCGTATTTCTCCCACTGCGTTTCCGTCAAGCGTGGGGTGATGCGAATTGACCAGCCAACGTCCTGCCAGCGCCCCAGCCAGGAATGCATCAGCTCGCCCTTGTCCTGTGCGGGAACGGCTTCGCCCTTGCGGTACATCAGAACAACCAATCATTGTCGTAGGAACGCGGACGACGCGCCTTACGCGGATTCAGTTTCGTTTCGTTCTCGAATGTCCGGTCACCCACCGAGACAGGTTCCTCTATTCGATACCTTTTGCCGAAGTTCGGAAATGGCTTGTCCATCTGAGTGACTGCCTGTCCGTCTCCGAAGTACTGAAAGAACTTGCAGTGCGCCCAGTGCTTATACCCGACCAGTGATTCGCAACACCATCGATAAGGCGTCAATCTCATGTTTATAGCCGAAACGATGCCCGTCGGTCCGTTCACTGCACACGGACGAGCGTGCCAGCAATTGAACTGCGAATTACAGCACGGCCGGTCTTCTTCCCACGCATGGACGACCTCGTCGTTGTCACCCATTCTGCTTCGGCCTATCCACTCGTGCCTGACGACGAATACGGTCAGCTGCCTGCTCGATGCCATCCGACGGGTCAGCTGATTCCGTCAACTGCGCGAGCATCAACTGCTCCTTCGCCGACGTCCGCACATCATGAGGCTCCGGTTGCACGAGACCCGGATAACCACCGTATTCGCTACCACCTCGAGGATATGTCATGCTAACCACCTAACCCGTTTTGAAGGTTTTCGAGGGCATTCGGTTCTGACGATTGAATCCTACCAGAGAGAAGCCTCCGTCTTATTCGACGAACATTCAAACATTTGAACTAGGGGTCCCCTTAAGTAAGAACTATTGAGATGAGATGAGATGAGATGAATAGATACTTATGACCTAGTAATTAACCAAGATCGTCTTTGCCTTGATCGTCTTCGGCCAGCCACGGCATGAGCCTCTCCACTTCCCTGATCCCCGACTCTGAAGCCAGCGACCGCATCACCAGTGCGCCATAACGGGTGGCGTCCCGTTGGTGTTCACCGTGAGCCCCATCAGGCCCGGACCACAGATTGAACATCCGCAACCGGTGATCCGTGAACACCTTCATGGCGTCCACAATGTTCGCCCGCACAAACGGAAAAGGCGCTCGCCAACTGAGCGCCCGAAACATTGACTGAATTCTGACCGGGGAGAGAATGGTGGCATCGTCCCCCATCTCCCGTTGTTTCCACGCCTCCCCCACCACAATGAACAGGTCGGAATCCCTCCCGAGGCTGAACTCCCCGTCGCCGTACATCCAGGCACCGCGCACGAGCGCCATCATCAGTTCCGCCTGCCACGGCTCGGGTCCGCGGAAGCGCCCCGCCTTCCAGGCCCAGACGGACGGGTCCGCGCCCTTCCCCGTCGTCACTCCCCGCAGCCCTCCGGCCAGCAACGCGTCAACCGCGACCCTGCCCACAAACCAACCAGTGGTGACGCCCTCATCGAACGCCACCACGAACAACCGCTGCACATCAGTAAGCGGGGCAGGGAGCTCCGGTTTGATGGTCCGGATCTGTTCTGGGATCATGGCCATACCGAAGTAATGAAGTCAATCAACCACGCGGAGACCACAAAGCACAGCACCATCCACACCGGTATCAGCAAAGCGAGAATAGACAAAAGAACCCACATGGGGCGCTCCGAAATCCAGTCCTCTATTCTGTCCCGGGTTCGCCAGGTCCAGCCAGGCCAGAACCAGCGACGAGGCATTCTCATTCCTCACCCCCGGGGAAGAACACCGGAGCGACTCCGGTGCAGGCAAGCTCCCAGTGGTACTGAACGGTCAGGTTGGCGCACGTCCAGGCAACAGCCGTCGCCATGGCTGCCCCACTTTGACGATAGGCCACCGTGACGGTAGCCCAGTAGACCCAGACTACTTGCAGGCTAAGCACGCCCGACCACCACCCATCCCCCGTCGTCGAGATCACCGCGCGCCTGGTCGTACATAGCAGGTAGGTCGATGCTGCGCCACCAACCTAGATCGTTCATGTGGCGCACCTTGACCGCGCGCTCCCGAACACCCCCGTCCATGCGTTCGATGATGACGCCCGGTTCGTAGTCGCGGTCTGGATGGAAACCGTGCTGCGGACAGGGATTCGGGGAGGCCAGCATCCCAGGCGCGCAACACCAGTCGGCGGCTTTCGGGTCCACGATGGTCCCCGCCACCTCCCTCATCACCCGCAGCCAAGCCGAAAGAGCCATCTCCGCGCCCTTACCGGCCAACATCCCCCAGGATTCACGGGCCTCCTTTTTTGCCTGGGGCGCATAGCCTTCAAGAGCGGTGATGAGCACGCGATGCCAGTGCGCCACCAGCTCGCGACCCTCGGGAGTCATGGCCTGCACCAGTCGGCTGATCTGCGGGTATTTGTCGAACCTCTTCTCAGCCATCGATCAATCTCCTGATCTGTTCGACGGCCGGATTGGTCCCGTCCGAATTGCAAATGTTGCGAATGCGGAGGAGCAGAGCCTCCGCGTGCCGGTAGTACGTGACGAGACCGTGCACCTCAGCCAAGATCTCCTCCGTGAGGTACGGACCAGCCCCGAACCGACAAGCCGTCCGGACCTTCTGCACAATTTCTTCACTGGCCATTGAAAGCCTCCGATAGCTTTTTGAGGATTTCGTGGAGCTCGCCGCCCGGTTGTGGCCAGCCCCGGTTCGTAGCCCAGTCGTGGAGCCCCGAAAGAATCTGCTGAAGCCGATCCACCTCCACGGCCAGCAAGTAGTTCTTCTGGTCGCTTTTGGCCTGCTCTACTCCAAGCTGACGAGCGGTCGAAGCCCACTCCGCCAAACGATCGCCGTTGCTGCGCAACCATTTCTCTGTCCCGGGGTCAGTGGTTGCATTGGCCAGTCGATGAGTTTCCCGCGCTTGCGCCATCAACGCGATCGCTAGACGCTCCGCGGAAAGTCCCTGGGTTGCCTCCACGAGGACAGTGGCGGACACAGCCTCCAGAGTGATCTTCCTTATCTCTTGGACAGCCTGGGTCGCGCTCGTCGCGCCAGCTACCCAACGCTCGACCCAGTAGGAAATCCTGGTCAGGTGTTCAGTAGTCACTAGCGTCTCCGTTCGTGTAGCGCTTGGCCAGTACTTCGGCTTCTCGCCTCAGATGGTCTGTACGGGCTTGAACTACGTCGGGGGTGCCCAACACCCGAACAACGTCGGCCAGTTGCGCAGGCGCTGCGCCAGCCTCGTACGCGGCCACGACCAGCCGACGCACGCGGGCGTCTCGCGCGATTACCTGTCGTGCCATCACGACGACGATGGTTGCCCCTGCCGCTGCACAGTTCACCGCAGGGAGGAAACCCCACAGGACAATGGACACTGTGATCGTAGAGAGGGCCAGCGCCACGGCCAGGCAAATCGCGATCTGCTTCACCACGGCACCTCCTGGTATCGGAGCGGCAAAACCGTCAGCCGCGAGCAGAAGTGCCGTAGCTGCAACCACAACTCCTCCGGGGGCCAGATGACCGCTTCCAACGCAATGCGTGCCTTGGCCGCGACCCCTCGGGTGAGCGTGCGCTTGCAGGCCAGGTTCTCCGCCAACGCGAATGACGCGGCCAACAGGTATGTAAGTGCGAACGCGCAAAGTATCCCCAGCATGATCAGTCCTCCTGCTTGCCAATGAACTTGAGCAGACCGAGGTCGTCTGCAGTTACCGGGAAACGCCCCGGTTTCAGCTCTCCGTCGTAAACACGGTCGGTTGTCTGAATGAATTTGGAGAAGGCCGTATCCACCGGACAGCTCTTCTCGCAGTCCGGAGAGGGATGCGTCAAGAAGTACATCCCGCCTTCCTCGACGACGAACATGTGCGCTTCCGTCGTGTGGTACTGCCGCATTATCTCGCCGCAAAGTTCGTCGTACACCTGGAGCAGAATGGGCTCTGGGCACCAGTCCTCGATCTGCCTGCGCTGACGCTGGTACAGCGCCACGAACGCATCCTGGCTCATACCAACACGAAGCAAGTCTTCGGAAGCGTTGAGAACGTGCACGATCTTCGGCATGATCTTGTCTACCGACCGCACGAACTTCGCCACGTGATCCAGTTGGCGCTCGTACTTCTTGACAGTGCGAGCGAACCAAGGGAGGCGACCCGTGAACTGTACGTAGATGCGCATCGTTGCCAGCTCTTCGCGCTTTTCCTTGGCCGCGTATTCCTCTGGCGTGATGTCGTGCGTCGGAGTATCCCCGGCATACACCTCCGCAGCGTCGTGCACGAGGGCGTACTGCGCCACCTGTCCCAGCGGGTAGCGTTCATAACCGGCGCGCAGGTTGACGAGCTCAGCCAGTGCTGGCGCTATCCAGCCGATCATGACCGTGTGGTCACTATCCGATTCGGGGGTGCCGTCGGGGTGCGCCACGCACGTTCTGTCGATACGCCCGAAGCGCATCGCAAGTTCTCCGAGCTCAATAACTGCCTTGGTAGTACTGACGATCTCTACTTCGCCGAATGTCGGTCCCATGGTGCTGCCTTTCAGCATGAGGTGCCCTGCCTGATCCTTCATACGCCAGCCAACCAGGCCAGCGATAGTTGACCCGCCTAGCTAGCCGTATCCGATTCTTCGGCAGGATGCAAGCTCCACCTCAATTCGGTTACACAGACGGCGAGAGCCGCCAGTACCCTTTCCAGGGCCTTGCGGTCTCCACGAGCGAACTTGGCCGCCATGGCTGGCGCGATGCCTGCCTCCGTCAGTGCGCCCATGCGCTGAACCACTTTGGCCTCGCTCATCGACCAGTCGTATTGCATGCCACCGAAGCCTCGTCCCGGTGCAGGCACGGGCTTGATGTAGCCCTTGACGATCCAGTTGTCCAACTGGCGTCGGGTGATCTTGGCCCAGCTGATCACCTGGTCGCTGTTCGGCATCCTTATTCCCCTTCAGTACAACCGATGCAGACCGGCCATGTCTCCGGCTTGGAAGACCCGCTTGCCGGTACTGCATGGCAACGTCTTCGCCGCCATTACCTGAGACGGGTCACTGGCATGACCCAGTCCCAATATGTGACCGGTCTCGTGAACTAGGACGCCCCACACGTCGAACTTGTCCGTACAACCTGTCGGAACGTTACCCACGAAGTACTTCCGACCAGTACTCAGGAGTACGTCCGATTCGACCATACGAGAACGCCTTGTCCACGTGCAGGTGCGCGCCACCGCCGAGAGGCTTCCCCAGCCGATCACGCTCACCTTGTCGCTACGGCCACACTGGGTCGCACTGGGCACGCCAGGGCGCGCGGTCGTCGTACCCCGGTACACCTGCCGCACCTGGACTCCAGACAGCCCGCAAGCGTTCTGACCGCTGAAGGCGTTGGCCACCGCTCGGCGTGCCGCAGCCAGCCCGTCCACGGGCTGCCCCGTCGGATTGTAGTACCAGTTGAAGGTGTCCGTCACGCGCCAACCGGTCAACGAGTAGGCTGCGGAATCACAGCCAGGGGAGGCCATTGCCGGACTCATCGGTGTGATCACGATCATTCCCACGATCAACGTGAGGGCGAGCACCAATGGTTTGTTCATTGTGTTCCCTTTCATTCGTCGCCCCCGACGTTTTCGGTTAACGGGCAGCGCCCGGGTCCAGCAGCCACTCGGCGGGGCGAATGGCAGGGATAATGTCGTGCCTGGTTTCCTTGTCGGCCCACATGAACAGCTCTGGGTGCGGCTGGTCCCACTTGCGTTTTCCAAGATCGGCCTGAACCGACCACTGTGAACTGTCCCGGCCGATGGCTGCGTTCGCGTCCACCCGATCGCGAATGCTGCACTTACGGTCGAAATTGGCCTTGAACTCGCACTTGCCCGTCAGGTAGCACACCGGTCGAAACAAGTCCGCGATGGCCTCGTACTGCCAGCGATCGCTATCCCATGCCAGGTCGAGGAAACTCTCAACGTGCTCGTCGCCGAGATTGCGCGCTGCCGTCTTGAGACCAGCATACGGGCTGTACTCGCGAATGGCCTGTGCGATCTGCGCGAACACCAGCCGCCACTCGAACTGAGCCTGCGTGCACAACCGGTTCCCTGCGTGGTCCAGCAGGGCACGCAGGTCCGTGCAGTAGTGCAGGCGCGTGAGAGTGTTGTGCGGCAACAGACCCCGCGCGTCCTCGGCGGGCATCCCCATGTCCACCAGCTTCTTGTATTCGCGGCCGATGACCTTGACCGCATTGTCCCAGTGCTCGCGCTGCCGCTCGGCGTCGCTGGCCAAGTCTTCCTCCTCCCAGCTCACCCGACTGCCCTCCGTGCCCGCCAGGGACGGAGGCAGCCCAACGGGCATGTCCTCCTTCACCGCGAAGCGAAGGCTTTCCTGCGCGTACACCGCCGTGCGCTGCCGGACCATCTGGTGCGTGAAGGCACGCGTGACACCCTCGATCATGAAGTGGAACTTGACGAACTCGTACGGGGCCTTGAGCTTCGTGGCTTTCAACTGCTCCACGTATTCCTGACGCTCCGCGTGCGTCACATCCCGCAAGCTACGCGCCACCTCGCCCTTGTACATCTTGGAAGGAGCTGCGATCACGGCCAGGGGGTCGGTCGTCATCCACAGGAGATGTACCTTGGGACCCTGCGTAGCGTCGATGGGCTCCGCCGTGAACATGGCGCTGTCCGCCCACTTCTGCACGGTCTTTCCGGGCACCACACGGTCTGCTTCGTTCTCCAGATTCGCGTAATACTGGCGCTCCGCGAAGGACTGCTCCCGACCAGGTCTCTCGTTTTCCACCACTTCTCCGTTCAGTTCAGCCATGATCTGCGTCACGGCCTCGTCCATGTACTTGCGAGCCAACCGAAGCCCGTCTGACCCCGGTCTCACTTGGCACCAACGCGAGGGCGTCTGCCACTACCCGCACAATGCCGACAGGTCGCGCGGCCACCTAGCGCTCCGACGCGCCACCCCTGGCCCTTGCAGTGCCAGCACTTCTTCTCTGGCCCGAAAATCAGGCTCAGCTTCCACACAGCGGCGGCTATCCCCAGGAGCAAGACGATGGACCACGGCGCAGGAGTGGGTGCCCCCAGCACCACGAACAACGCGATGATGCCGCCGACGACGAGAACAGGTCCGACGATCATTTGGCCACCTTCATTTCTGGGAGCGTAACGCCCCACTCGTCCGCGATGGCGTTCACAATGTCCAGCAGGCAGGTCTCGTATCCCTCGCGGAACAACCCGTCGTCCTCGGTGTGGTCATCCCACGGCAGGTCGATTAGTTCGAACGTTGCTTCGTAGCCCCGCTCCAACTCCTCGTCACCCGGTTCATCATTCTTCAACCACGCGGCCAACTGCTTCACACACGCATGGACGTGTTTGGTCACTGGTGTATTTTCACTCATCGTTCATGGCCTCCCGACTATTGCAATTCACTTCCCGCGCTACGACGGCCGCCACGTGCAGAGCGCGGGGAACGGGGCGACCATGCGCGACGAGCAGTTCGGCAAGCCCTGCGGCCAAACTGGGCCAGGTGAGAGCCAGCCTGCGGCATTGCTCTTCGCGGTAAATGCCTGACCGCTCGGTGAGGTCCAGCAGTTTGCCCAGCGCTGCGAACTGCTCGTCGCCGTCCATCAGACCGGCACCACCTTGAACACGTTGCCCGTGTCCTCGTCCTTGCCGATGGCGTAACCCTCTGTCGACGTGCCGACGACCGTCAGCGTGATAACCGAGGACTGCTCCGCGCGCTCCGCTGCGGTCCAGTCGTTCTCACCGAGCTTGGCAGCCAACTTGCGCAGGCGGTCGGCTGCCTGCTCGTCGCTCTCCAGGGGCTTGCTCTCTGGTAGGAGCTCGTTCGGGAAGTCGTGAGGCTGGCTCTCTGGGCGGTAAATCCAGAGTTGGCCACGGGTCAGGGTGTCTACGTAGATGCCACCCTGGCCGGAACGCGCCTTCTTGCGCAAGTACGAAATAGCCGACGAGACCTGCGCCGCGCTGGTCTTGGCCTCTCTCATGATATTGCTAATGTGGACGGCTTTGTTCGGATTATCCCGGAAGTACTTCTCGATGGTCTTCGAGTGGGTGCCGTTTCTTGCCATGATGCTGCCTTTCACTGCCTGGTGAGCCGGTACGTGATGCACAGTACCGGCTCAGCTACAGGCTTGCGGTAGAACGAAAGAAGTGGAACTTACTGCTCGCCAGCGTCGAACGGGATGATGAGTCCGTTGTGCGCGTAGCTGAACGTGGCGAGATCCTGGACGATCCGTCGGGCAAGGTCTGCAGGTGGGAGGCCTTCGGGCGGGACACCTGGCATGCGGTGCAGTTCTCCACTGAACTGCCTGCGCGTCTCCTCGGTCATTGGCGTGCCATCCAGCAGACCAGGTTCGTAGCCCCATACCGCGACCCTGCCGTCCCCGGCCAGTTCCCGTGCAGCCACTCTCAAGGCCATGCTGAGGGCTGCCTTGCTGGCGCAGTAGGCAACGCTGTTGCGCCGGGCGATGCGAGCGCTGTTGCTGCTGATGGCCACGAACTTCTTGGTATTGCCCTCGCGTTCAGGCCGAACCGGACTGGCGAGGAAGTGCCGCAACAGTTCCATGGGGCCAGTGACGTTGACGCCGAACGAAGTAGACATCTTGGCGGCGAGATACGCGTCCATTATCTCAGTGGTCATGTTCATGCCAACTGTGCACACGACAATATCCGGCTTGACTTCGGTCAACACCTCGCCGATCCTGGCGCTGTGCAACAGATCCAGCTTGATGAACTCCTCGTTGATACCTGCGGTGTGAATGGTTCCGAACTCCCAGTCGCACGCAAACATCTCGTCCACGATAGCGCTCCCGAGACTGTCGGTTGCAGCCCCGACGACGAGCACGTCTGGTTCGACCTCAGGCATTGTTCTTCGCATCCCGAATGTTGATTCGCGGCTTGATGGCTGGCATGCCTTCTTTGTCGTTGTTGTTGTAGTAGCTGAACCGGCCGTACGAGGAAGAGCAGTGCTGCATGACCTCGAACCCGTTTTTGCGCAAGGCAACACCGACCGACGCGTAGGTCTGCTCGTCCGGCACCTTGAAAGACGCGTGCGCCATCACAGCGGCTTGGCGTCCGTGCGCGCAGGCATCGGCGAGGCTGCCGTGGTACGGGCTGAAGCCACTGTGGACACGCATGAGCTCGAGCCGGTAGTCGAGCTTCTCGTTGCCCAGGAACCAGTACGACACCGAGTAGGCCGACTCGATGGGCAAGGTGGTCACCTCGTCCTCGGCCTGATTGAAGGCCACCCACCCGCGTCGCAGCGCACGCGCCATGAAGCCGAACAACGCTTCATCACTGGCGAAGTACAACGCCATCTCATCGATGAAGTACGTGGGGCCGAACAACCCACGCACGCGCTCGTTGGCCATATGCCACCTGTCGTCAACCTTCTCCAGAATGTGGTCGACATTTCGGATAGTCACCTTGTCGGGCGTCATCGCCTCCCGACCCATCATCTGTTGAATGGAGTCCAGAAAATTCGACATGTTGTCCACTTTGCCTAACCCTTCAACTTGTCCGGATCTAGGACCCAGAGCTCCGTCGCGTAAATCGCCCGCCTGTATTCTCGCCGCTTGAACCCACGCACCAACAAGAGATGACGCTTCGGGTCTAGTTCCCATATCAGGTTCTTGTACTTCTCATACAGACCCCCGTACCTGTGTACCGTAATGGTCAGGGGTCCGGTTTCGTCTTCACCGAGAATTACCGTCCAGTTCACATACTGCGGCTCTTTCACCGTGGACGGATCAAGCTCGTCGCCAGTGCGAGAGCGGTGCAGCTCGTATAGGTCCTTCAGGTTGCGCTCGCGCACCGCCACCAAAGCCACGTGTTCACCCGTCAGCGGCTCGTACGGCACGTCTTCGGCCCTACTGGTGGGCCTGCGCATGCCTTCCGGCTCGGCGTTGCGGTTGAGCCAACCACGCGCCTTGCTGAGCTTGCGCGCCAACAGCTTGATCTCGAAAGGATCATCGAGGTCACAGAAGTCCCGCACCTTCTCCATGGTGGCCGGTCCGATGCCTTTCACAGCAACGAAGTCATCCCAGCCGAGCCCGGTCAGACGCGTAGCTTCGTTGCCCACGAGCGTGCGCCACTCCACCATAGCTAATGCTGTCTTGTCGCCAATGCCAGGGATCTGAACCAGACCGGCCAAGAGCCCGTCCCCGACCACCGACCACGATACCTGGCTGCGGGCAGGATCCGGAGGGAGGATAGCAATGCCTTTCGCAGCCGCTTCCTTAAGCATGTCGAAACCACGCTCGCCAGGCTTGCAATCGAACTTCTGCAGAGACGCGCAGTAGAACTCCAGCGGGTATTTCACCTTCAGCCACATTGTCCAGTACGCGATCATGGCGTACGAAATGGAGTGCGCTGAGTTGAACGCGTACGCGCCAGCGGTTACGAGCTGCTTCCATATCTTGCCTGCGAACAATTCCTTGACGCCGTTGGCCTTGCAGCCGTCCATGAACAGTTCGCGCATGCGGTTGAACGCCTGCTCGCCTTGCTTCTTGGAAATGAGCTTGCGGATCTTAGCCGCGTTCTCCCAGCTGAAGTTCGCGAGCTTGCGCACCACCTGTAGGATCTGCTCCTGGTACACGATCTGATAGTTGGTCCACTGGGTAATCTCGTCAACCACCGGATGAAGTCGCTCCGCCTTCTTACGGCCGTGTTTGACCTGAATGTACTCGGCCGCTGCACCGCTGTGCAACGGACCCGGCCTACTCAGCGCGTTGATGTCGCCCAATTCCATGAAGTTGTCTGGCTTCACCTCTCGATTTACGGAGCGCATGGCGCGGCCGTCAAACTGAAAGACACCAACTACTTCGTTGCGCTTGAAGGCTTCGTACACTTCCTCCTCGTCGAGCGGAACCGTATACAATTCCTCGAGGGTCATGTCGATCATCTTCAGGCACCGAGCGATGACGTTCATTGTGGTCAGACCCAGGGCATCAATCTTCAGCGCGTTGATGTGCTCAGCGTCATACTTGTCGAAACTGACCACATTGCGCACCAGCCCGGTCTTGGCGTCCTCGCGAGTGTACACGGCCGCGCCCTCGGTCAGGGGCTGGTTGGCCACCACGAGCCCAGCCGCGTGCACGCTGAACGTCTTCAGGCTGCCCTCCAACAGTTCCGCCTTACGCAGGTCCGGGAACTGCCTCATGATGGCAGCCACTTTCGGGAACATGGCGATGCTGTCCTCAATGGTTGCGTTACCGCGCAGGTCACCCGAGGACCGTTCAATGATCATTTCTTTCACGGTCTTGACCGCGTACTCCGGGATGCGGTGCACGCGCGCAATGTCATCGAGGCTATTCTTGCCCTTGTAGTTCGTGAAGGTACCAATGTTGCCCACGCGCTCTTCGCCATACAGCTCAACGAGATGCTGGCGGATCTCCCACCTGCGCTCGTCGTCGAAGTCCAGGTCGATATCAGGCAGGTCATGGCGGTTGGCGTCGATGAATCTCTCGAACAGCAAAGTGGGGAACAGCATGGGGTTGACCTCGGTGATGCGCAGTAGGTAGCACACGAGGCTGGCTGCACCAGAACCACGGGCGGGGCCAACGGCAATGTCGTTGTTCTTAGCCCAGCGAACCAATTCCGCGATGACCAGGAAGTAGTCCTCGAACTTCTTGGACAGAATGAGGTCCATCTCGTACTTGACGCGCTCGCCGTAAATGCGCCGTTCTTTTTCGGTCAGCGAACTGAAACCCCGATACCCCCATCCTTCCCGACACCACTCCCACAGCAACTCGTCCGACGGGCGCTCGCCCGGGAACTTGAGCTCCTGGAACTTAGGGATGGTGACGTTGCACCGCTCGGCTATTTCCAGGGTGTTGTCCATGGCCTCATCGGCAAAGGAGCGGTCCAGCCCCGTCCGCATCAGATCCCGATGAATTTCCCCAACTGGGCGCGGAGCTAGCACAATGTCATACTCCCAGCTTTGCGACTGGGCCTCCACGGTGTTGCCTTTGCCGCCACGGCCGATTGCGTGCAACACCGGATACATCGACTTAAGCTTCGGATCGGGGTAGTGGCAATCCAGCGTGGCCACTAGCGGCAGGTCCATGCGCGCGCCCAACTCCGCTAGAACTCCGTTGTACAACCGCTGACGCTTGAGCTGCGGGTGCGGCATGACTTCCAGGTAGTAACGGTCGGGAAAGGTGTCCGCGAACCACCCTGCTACCCGTTGGGCCGCAGCCATGTCTGCTCGGTCACGCTCGGGGTTCAGCTTGCCACCAATAGCCTTGTCCGCCAGCAAGCCACCCATGCACCCGCTCAGTACGATCAAGCCCTCGTTGTACTGCTGGAGCATCTCACTGGTAACCGTTGGCTTGTACTTGAAGTTGCGCCAAGTAGCGGAGACAAGGCGATTCAGGTTTCGATAACCCTCTTCACTTTCTGCAATCACGGTCAGGTGGTGCTTGAGCTGCCCCCGTTCGTCGCCCGTCTCGCAGTAGGCCTCCACGCCGAATATCATCTTGATACCCGCCTGTTGGCAGGCTTTCTCTCCTTTGACGTGTCCGCTGACGTTACCATGATCTGTTAGAGAGAAAGCGGGATATCCAAGCGCGGCCACCGCATTCACATGCTCCTCCACCGGACGGAACCCGTCTAGATAGCTATTGGTGGCATGGTGGTGAAGGTTGACGAACTGTCTCAAGTGAACCTCCGTTGGGGGAGGGCGAGGGCTCGCACACATGCAGCTGGGGGAATACATGGTGCGGTAGCCCTCGCCCGGATCTTTACGGCTTCGGGTGCTCGATCACGGGCCGTGGTCCGCTGCCCTGCCCGCGCTTGCGCGGAGTGGGCTTGGACCTCTCCTCACCAGGTACCGGCACCTCGCCGACGACGGGTAGGTTCGTCGCTGTCTGCTCCTCCTGGGGTAGGGGGTCGCCGTAGTGCATTTCGGCCAACCTCCGAGCCTGCTCTGGGTTGAGCGGACCCAGCTCGAGGCTGTTGACCTGCCCCACGTACGCCAGCCCAGGAGCCTGCACCGTAGATGCCTGGGGTTCGTCGCCCCACTCGACGCCGTCGTCCATGTTGATGATCGCGAAGGCCAGCGTATTGATCATATCGAGCATGGTCTCGCGCGGGTGTTCTTTGGTGCCGTTCAACAGGATGTTCCCCCCGCGCCACACCATGTTCCGAACGCGCTTGGCCTTCTCCAGCACCCGACTGACGTTACCGCGCCAGCCCTGGTCTCTCCAGGAATCGCCGTAATGCAGGTTCTTACTTGCGAAGAGCCGGGCGGCCTCCGCGAAAACTTCCTCTACACGTGCCTGGCTGTTGCTCACTTCTCGGTCTCCTCTTCCTCGTCTAGCTTCAGGGCTGTCAAGGGTGGGTTGAATTCGACCTGCTCCCAGCTGTCCCGGTTGAATTCCGTGAGGACGTATTCGGGGTCCACGACCCCGTGCTCGTTGACCTGCGCCACGTATAGCTGGAGCACCCGCTCGTCCGTCACGTACCAATCCCGCGCTTGCGGGTAGTCACGCTCGCCATAGTGCGTACGAACCCGAACACCCATCACACATTCCTCTCTTCTCTCCAGGAGAGAATCCTGTCAGCGAAGTATTCCCGAGCCTGCTCTAGGTCGGAGATACGAAGGCTCTCGCCATCTTTGTTGTACGGCCTATCGATGATGTGCGCAGGCAAGCCCACACGATCCGCCAGCGCACATTGCTCCGGCTCGTCATCAAGCACACCGACCACACGCTCTATGCCTACCAGACTGGCCAGGTTGCGGTACTTCTGAGACCCGAATAGGACACCGTCGTACTGAATGCCGTTGTTGCGCAACCAAAAGCGCGTGTCTGGGTCGATGTTGTCAAGCCGCAGCCACGGCCGCGTCGTACACACCCACACTTCGGCCCCAGCTTGCCGCAAGACCCACGTAAGCCCCTTGGCCCCATGACGTACCGGCATCCCCCTCTTGAAGCGCCCTTGGCGGTAACCAAGCTTCATCTGGCGGTACGTGATCTTACTGACGCCAAAGCACTTCCAGTACGGCATGCTGCCGTCCCAATGGCGAATGACGGGGCGCTGCAAGTACATCTCCGCATACTCCGCGAAGTGCTCATGGTACTCCCCGAGTGTGCCGTCAATGTCCAGCCCGACCACTGGCCGCAGCACCTGCCCCGGTGCGGCATACATCGTCTTGCGCGGGGCTAGTTTGAGCTTCATTCCCCCTCCGGCGCGCAACACATGGCAACCCAGTTCGGACTTTCCTCCGGGCAGTGGTCCAGCGCGATCTTCTTGCGAATGGGAGTATCCGGGACGTACCGCGTGCGGCAACGAGCGCATCGACCGCCGAACATAGCCTTGCGCCAACCAGGGGTCGCCAAAAGCTCTTCAACCGCTTGTTGATACTCCTCCCGTGTGCGATCTACAGTGCCGTTGCATATCCCACAAAAGGCACGTGTTAGCTCGTGGATGCATTGCTCATCACTCACGGCAACACAACCCCCTCCACCGTTGCGGGTGGTTGGTAGTTGGGACCTTTCAGGACCTTACCGTCCTCGCGCATTATTGGTTTGCCGTCGACGAGTTTGGACATATTGGAGGCGTGAACACGGCGCAATGCCTCGTCAATGTCAAGACCCAAGGCCACTCCCGTTCCGTATAAGACGTAGACGGCATCTGCGATCTCCTTGGCCACACGACCCAGGCAACTCACGTTTTCTGGGTCGAGCATCAGCTCTGCCAATTCGTCACCGAGCTCGGCGTATTCCTCGGCCATCAACCTCCAGCGTAGCTGAACAACATCGAGGGATCTTTCATTGATGTGGCTACCGAAGATTTCGTGGAACTCACGAACCATCTCCTGTGGCGTCATGAAAACTCCTTCACTTTGCGCGCAGTGGCTTCGTAGGCCTCATGGCTCAGTACACCCTTTTGCCAGCGCCCGTAGCGGCCGACTCGCAGAATGGAGGGTAGGCAGTCACAGTCCGCGCTGAGCGGCTTATGAAATTCAGCCACGTCTTTCAGCGGTGGCTTGCGCCTATGCCCAGGCCATTCAACTGTTGTGTAACCGAAGACATTGCACGCGCGGTACCAACTGACGTCGTTACCACCCTGGCACCACACAGTGAAAGGTGGAACGCGGTACCCGTAGTCTTGTTCGACACTTTGCCGCCCAGGCGCGTCCCCGATGGCCCAGCACTTAACAGACGAGAAAGTGTGCTGGTCGCCTGCCTGGCACAACACTGGAGCGGGCAGGCTGCTGATGCACGCGTCGGGCATGAAGTCACTCAGCATCGGCACAATGTCGCCTGGCGACAACCGCACGTCTACGATCCGGTCAGTAAACCGATGCCAGAGACGATCGTAGGTTGCTCGCAAATCCCAGGCGAGATGGTTGCCCGCGTATTGCTGCGGACTCACCGGGAGGGAGAGGCTTCCGTATACCTTACGCCGATATTCTTCAACTTCACCGTACAGCCGGTACTGAACCTCCTCGCCATTTCCCTCTGTGACACCGGGAATAGGCGCGTGCAGGTACTGGCATCCGTACAAATGAGACGGACGTGAAACGCTCAGGATCTTCACCTCCGCCCCGGTGTTCTCCGCAGCTTGTGCGCTGATGAGCCCAGCTGGACCGCAGCCCAGCACCAATACCCGCGCGGTCATGCGGACTGCCCGTATTCTCGAGCTTGATTGGCGGTCATGTGAACCATGACGCCCATTCCCCCTCGGACTTGTTCTGGCAGAAAGGCGAGGAGGGCTTTTCGCGTGTCCGCGTAGGTCTTGTCTAGTGCGTCGATGGCGTTCTGGATGCGACGCCAGTCTGTTTCGAACAGTTCGTCGTCTACGAGTACTTCGTGGGCCTCCCTCTCTCTGGATACGCTGACCTCCTCGTAGCCGTCTCGCCACTGAACGTTGATCTCGCACTTCACGTCAATCCCCTTTCAGTAGGCCACATCAACGGAATCTCCAGCGGAGTCGTTGGTGGCATTCGTCGTGCGTAGTATTCCGGGTTTACCCGAATGAGATTGCTTCTCTGAGACAAATGGAACCGGGGGTTGCCGCACCACCGTGGCGGGACCGGCGCGAGCGGCCAGCCCGCGCGGCTCAGGGCAACATGAGCACGAATTACCCGTTGTTCGGGATTGTACCCTCGTCGCACCATCTCTCTCTCGGCAGAAGCTACGTAGTGCAGCAGAGCGGCGGGGTGTTCTCCCCATGCCCGCGCGTCCCGCCAGCTCAGGTCCCCGACGTAGATGTTGCGCAGGCATTGCAATCCTTCGAAGACAATTTCGAAAATATGCTCGTTGGCAAGCACTTCCAGGTTCTTGTGCGTGCTGGAAAATGGTAGCCAGATCATTGTCGGTCCAGTTCTTTGACCACTTTGGTCAGCGTCGGCTCCGCGCGCAGGTAGCCCTTGCTCAGTCGACGAACCACCCGCCACCCCAACAAGTTCTTCACGACCTCCTGGGCTTCTACTTGGTGCAGGCCACCGAACTCCTGGAAGTCTCGCATCTTGAACGGTCCGCTGATGCATTGCTTGAGCACGCCCAGCACGTCATCGTTAGCCGCCAAGTATTGCCGCACGGACTTTTCGTTCTTCTCAGCTACCTTACGTTCATGAATTACTGTGGCGCTGTGTTCGAGATAACCGAAGGAGTCCATGCCATAGAAAGCATTCAGAAGTCGCTCGGCGGCCTCAACGTGCTCGTAGTCCACCACCAGAAGCTCACCCGTTTGATCGGTGCTGAACAGTCGACCCGCAACCGCCACCGCCAGTCTCGCCAGCTTAATTCGTACATTCTCAGCTTGGACGAGCGGTGGATCCGGTACGTAACGCCTGCCCATTTCCTGGGCTCTCTCCAGGACATAGTTTTCAACCCCTGATTCCCAAACTATCTGATCCGATTTACGAGACCATACCCAGTTGATGAGCTGGCTGCACAAGTGCGCCGTGTACCGGTGACGCACGCGCGGAGGCCTGCGACTGTTGATCTCATCTGCGCGCACGTCCTGGCTAGCCACGGCTAGCGCAAAGTCAAATCGGGCTATGTCCTCCGGGTTGTTGGCCAAGCCCTTCACCGCGTCCATGGCCCCGTTGGTATAGCTGTTGATCGTGACGCCTTCCACCGGATTGGCGACGTAGATCAATCTGGTACGTGCCTGCGTTTCACTGCTCACAATCTTGTTCACTTGGGCCACCCCGGAGGAGCGCACGCTCGACATCTGTTCTAGAATTCCTTTACCGGCCAAACCACCGAATTCATCTAGAACAACCAACCTGCGGTCATTGAGCGGTATGACACCCCAACTGATGATCCAGTTGCCACTCATCTGTTGCACACCACCAACAAGACCGGCGAAGGTCGCACCCTCACATGTGGTCAGCACGCCAGCGCGGTAGTGCTGGCACAAGCGTTTGGCGGCCTCGCTCTTGCCGGTACGAGTGTCGCCGATCACCAAAAGTTCCAGCCAGCCCTTACCGACGTCCTGACCCTTCAATTGAAAGTCAAGGACGCTGTGCCACACCAGGTCATAGGCGATATGCAGCGCGGGACGGTGATAGATCTTGGTGACGTTCGCCTCCAGGTCGGCTGCTATCTCCTTCATCTTGTCGATGCAGGATTGTTCCTCCCCCGGCCAGAAAGCAGTGAGGTTCTTATATATCCCATCTGTCATTGTGAACTGGTCGATGTTCGCCGAGGTCTCTTCACTTTGCCAGGCCTGCAATACCGAGCGACCCGTCTCGGTATCGAGAGTGTTCATACCCGTGAACTGGACCTTGATGTTCGTCGGCGTGCGGTACTTGCCCACATTGAACAGACGCCTGCTTAGGTTCGTCACCTGACCGAAGGCCTCGTCCGCAGGCGGTATGAGGATCATCTCCTCGATAGAGTACCGCTGTGTTTCGTCAACCTCAACGTCCGGGCAGCTCGTCGGTATCTTTACGTGACCTAGCAACACCTTCTTACGCGCAGCACTGTTCTTGTTCAGCGCCTCCAGCACGACCGGATCGTGCTCCGGTATGTCAATCTCAATATGGTTACGACCACTGATAGGGCACCGCGCACACCGCGCGCCACCACCTTCATTGCAGTTGAACTCCACCCGCTTAGGTCCGACGTAAGCAGGTTGAACTTTGCCCGCAACCGTGGCATTGAAAGTGAGTGGCCGTTCCATGATTTCGGCGTCCATGGTGGCCTCTAGACCAACCACTTGCGCCTGTTGGCTGCGGAGACCGGACAGGTGGGAGGTCCGATTGGCGTTCTCGCTGGACGTCTTCATCAGGGTGTAGAAGTCGCTTGCGGTGTAACCCTGATCCACGAAGTAGTTCGTCAGGTCATCGCCGTTGCCCTTGAGCGGCAAGGCGATGATATGTACCTGCTTGGCGAACAGCTCGAGGCTGCGAGCTACGCGTCTGGCCCCGCGTCTACCTGCGTCGTCGCAGTCGTAACAGACGTACACGATCTTGCCTTCGAAGCGTTCGTTCCAACGCTCGTCCCATGCGCCAGCCCCTGCGGTATGACTCACGGTCGGCAATCCGTGTTGCCTGCCGATGATGCAGTCCATCTCACCTTCGGTGATGATGACGGTATCGCTTTCGGCGAGAATGTCTACCCCGAAAAGCTGGCGACTACCGGTACCGACCGCCCAGCTTTTCATCTTGTCTTTCGCTTGGCGCGCTGCCGGATTGTACCGGCGCACGTTCAGCAATTCACCGTCCGCGTCCCGTACCGGAATAGTGAAGCGCTCGCCGTCCCAGCCTATCTGGAACTGCTCGATGGTTTCCCTTGTCAGGCCGCGCTTTTCACGCATGACGCGCAAGTGCTGACGACTGGCCAACAGTGCGTCAACGTAACCCTCTAGCAGTGCCTCTCGGGGCAGTTTGCCCGCAGCAACAGGCTTTTCCGGACTCGCTTGCTTGGCAGGCTTTTCTTTCTTGAAGTCCCCAGACTGCCGCATGACGCTGACAAGACTGCGAATGCTCATTCCGCCACATTGGCTGAAACACGTGAAGACACTGTCCTGGAAGTTATAGCTGGCACTCGGGGACTTTGAAGTGTCTACGTCTTCGCAAATGGGGCAGTAGCCACGCTGTTCGTCGTCGTCGTTGACGCGACCGACCAACCAAGGCTTCAGCTGGTCTCGCACCGATTGTGGTGTCGGCTTGCCCATTCACGCATCCCCTTCTCCTTCTTGGAACAACCGCAGGGCAGCCTCTTCGTCGCATTCCCCAGCCGGATATTCACCATGGACATGCCCCAGTTTTTCGCCTGCCTGCGCAGCCTCCCAATGAAGATTTTCGTGATGGTCTAACTTTTCCGCCAAAGTACCCGCTCCCATTTGCCCGTCGTGGCAGCGGAACAGGTGCTGGTTGATTTGCTGGCGCGCTGCGAAGTATGAGCGTGGCCGCTTAGGGCCAGGCATCAGCGCTTGAGAAGTAGCTGCGTCAACCGCTTCGCGCTAGGGGCTGCGGTACCACGGGGGAGGGAGGTCACTGGAGTAGCGTCTATCTCCTCTGGGGTGACGCCCAGGTGCGCCGCAATACCGGCTCGCCATATCTCGTGGTGAAGGTCCTTCTTGGTGCAACCCGAATGCCGCGCCACCTGGCTAAGCAGGAACTGCATCTCCGCGGACACACGCACAACAACGCGTGGTCCTGGTCCATCTGGTTTTTGGGCGTCGTCTGCCATACCAATTTCCTCCTCGGTAATTAGTAATTGAGAGTGAGAGTGAGAGTGAGATATCTATTAGAGATCTTCTCTACATGCATTCTCTATTTTAAGTTTTGGGTTTGGGCTTTTGCTGCCGTTACGCACACCTTGCCACACCACACCGATCACCGCCAAGTTCACCGGTTCACTCTGTACGCTCTAGTTGAAATGTTCGCGCATCTCCGTCCTCCCCGGGGTGGGCGGTGCCCCGGCAGAATCTATCTGGGAGCCTGCGTGCCTTACGCGCGCGTATACGCGTAAGGCATGGGACCGCAAAAATAAAAAATTGCCGGTATAGCCCCGGCAAGCCCGGGGGACGGACCCCTGTTTTCTGGGCTACGCCGGTCTAATCGGGACCAAGATCGTCTTCGGAAAGATCGTCTTTGTGGCCTCGGGGCTCAGACAGCCCCTACGACGCCGACCACCCGACCACTGCCCGACTCCGCAGCCAACCGGGTTTCGGGCTGCAGAGACGCAACCAGGCGGTAAAGACAGGCATGCAGAAGCCCCCACCGAGGTGGGGGCTGCCGCTATTCAGTTGGTGCGCCGGTCAGAACGGAGGCTCGTTGCTGCCGCGCTTGCGCCGCGTGCCGGTTGTCTTGGTGCCGCTGGTCTTGCGCGCTGCCCGCTTCGGCGGCTCCGGCTCCTCCTCCGGTTCGTCCTCGTCCTCGTCCTCGTCCTCGTCTTCGTCACCCTCGTCCCCGAGCGTTTCGAGTACCGCGTCGATGATGGCGTCGGCGTCCATGCCGCGTGCGATCTTGACCCCGAACTCGTCACGAGCCCGCTTCTTCAGCGCTGCCAGCGAAAGCTCCTCGAGCTCGGCCGCGAGGGCGTCGGGGTCGTAGTCCTCTTCGTCGTCGTCCTCGTCGTCCTCTTCGTCCTCATCCTCCGGTTCGGGCTCGGGTTCGGCCTTCCGCCGGGAACGACTGGTGCTGCGACGAGACCGGGTCGGTGGGGCCTCCTCGTCTTCGTCATCATCGTTGTCGTCATCGGCGTCGTCCGAGTCCTCGAAGGCGTCTTCACCTTCGTCTTCGTCCTTGGGGCGCCGGGGCTTCGCAGCACTGGTCGCCTCGCGCAGCGGTAGGAAGGCCTGCATACGGCCACGCCACTCCGGGTCGCCCTCCTCAGGGATGTACCGCTCCAGACCGACCTTGACCGTGCACTGCTTGGCCTTCTTGACGATCTGGTCGTAGGTGAGATTCACCTTGCCGTTCGGCTTGATCACGCCGAGCGCGACGAGCATCTGCTGCTCGCGCCAAACAGTGTTGTCCGTGGTGTAGATGGAATCCGGCCACCCGCTGACGTCGTCGCCGTCCCGGTTGAAGCTGTCCTTGGCCAGACGGAACAGCCACTTGACGGAGCTGGGCTCGTCCTCGTCCTTCTTGGTGTGGTCGCTGATGCTGACCAACTCGCAGGTGTAGAGGCCCTTCGACGGCTGTTCGCCGTTGTAGCCTTCGCCTGGCTCGCGGTACTCCTCGTCACCATAGTCCCGGTTCAGACGGCCGCCGCTGTCGGCCCCGCTGCGGGTGCTACGGCGGGAGCTACCGCTCGCCGACCGCCTGCGCGTGCGTTCTGCCACTTGCGTGTCTCCTTCACTTGCTGGCGCGAGTGCGCCGTGGTTTCTGTTGCCCTGCCAGTGCGCGATCCGCTGCCGCTACCATCTTCAGCAATGACGGATTATCTGCGTGCGCAGGCCAACCGTACCGGTTTTTGGCCAAGAAACTTTTCCGCTTGACCATGTAAAGACGACGAAATTCTTCGATGTCGGATTCATCGTCGTCTTCCTCCGCCTGGCGCAGGACGTCGTAGTATCCGACGAGACTGACCATGCCGCACAGTTTGCGTGCCAGGATGCCGTTCTTGGCGCTTCCGACCATCGGAACGAGCTGGTTGTACTCCTCCTCCGTCTCATCGTCGTACATCTCCAGCGGCATCACCTGCGCGGTGTAGAACGTGTTGATGGGCAACGCGTTCCAGTCATCAACGGCACCCTTGACTTGATTCCAGACCCAGGGGTAGTCGTCGAGAGCAGGTTTGTACAGATGACGCGTGCTGGGCTTCTCCAGCTTCATGCGCCTGAGCTGACTGCGCCAGAAGCACTCCTCCATTTCACTGAGAGAGTCGATGGTGGCCCATTTGTAGTCGTCGCACCCGCTACCGTATGCGAAGTACTCGTAAACCTCGAGATAGTCCTCTCGGGTACGGACCACGATTTCGTCGGCCTTGCTGCCCGCAACCTTCGCGGACTCGGTGCCCTCAACCTCGAATGTCACGAACAGATTGTCCGGCAACTCGGCGGCCATAGTGGTCTTGCCGACGCCAGTGTCGCCGTATATCAACCAGTTTTTGTGGGTAACGCGCTCGCTGAGAGCCGTGATGGCAGTTGGCCGCGTACCGCGCTTCGGTTGCGCTGCCTTGGTTGTACTGCGTGCCCGTGGCGGCATCTACCGCCTCCTTATCTCAATTCCGTTACGCTCCATGTCCGCACGGTGGTCGCGGTACGGATCGCGGAACTTGTACATTTCGTCTCGATAGAACTCCCAGTCGTCGCCTTGCTCCTCAAGGGTGCACATATCAAAGAAAGCACACCGCTCGCATTCGTGGTTCGGAGTTTTGTAGATCGGAATTTCCCCGTCACGCATGAGCTGCATTGTGATGCCTTGGCTTTGCACGCGGCGAGCCTGGCCGACGTTCTGCCTGGGGGTGCGCGGACTGTAGTAACGCTCGAATCGCTTGGCGGGTTGCGTCTGGCTCACCTCGCCTTCGACGATCAAACCGCGCTTGTGCGCCATCTCGGCCAATTCCTCAACCTTGTACTTGCTCAAGGACAGCCGGTCCGTCTTGGTGAGCGCTGCGATGTAGTGCGCCTTCGTGGGCTTGTTGAGAGATTCTCCCTTGGCGTTCACCGGGCGCATGTCCGGCGGAGACTTCTTGGCGTAGCTGAACCATATGCCGCGAATGTGGTCCTTCTTCGTAAGAATTCCCTTGTTTACCAACACTTCCTTCGCCACCCACGGGTACGTACCTGCCTGGTTGTCCAGGTCAAGATACCCCGGGGAAGGGATCGTCTTCGCGGTTTTGTGGTCTACAAGTTCGTAAATACGTTTCTCCAGGTTCCAGACAAGCAGATCCCAGGTACCAGCCAGTACGAGCAAGACCTGATTCTTGAACTCCGGGTCTGGCACGTCAATCTGGAATGTCTGCTCGGTATGAACAACCTGCCACTTGTGGTCGCCGCCGTAGTACTTCACGTACTCCGCTAGCATGATCGGTCCGAGCTCACGAGCGGGGATCAGCTTGACCGTCTTGCCCTTTGCCTCCTGCTTTTCCCGATCAGCTTCTTCAAGGTCGTTGATATCCACGCCTATCTTACGACCCTGCTCGTCCAGGCTGGCCAAGAACATATCCGTAGCGTCAAGGAGGCTTCCGCGCTTGCGCCCGATGGGATAGTACGCCTCCATGGCCCGATGCCAGGCAGTACCGAACACTGCCCATGTAGGCTCGCGCATGGGGCTGAGACCGTTCAGCCACCGCCACTCCCACATCTGCGGGCAACGTGCGTGGTCGTTGCGCTCAGAAGTGCGAACAAGCGGTGGCTCCGGCCGAACGTCCTTCATGTCAGGTGGGCTGGCCGTTGGCGCGCTTGTAGGCGAGGATGCCGTTGGTGAGCTGGTGACTGCGCACGTCGATCACGAGCAGGTCACTGGCGCGCAGGAAGTCGTCGTCGTCCTTCTCCAGACCCTCGTTGAGCGTCTTGACGAGCTTGCTGATAGCGCGCGGAACAGTGGTTGACGCCACCTCGGTGATCTCTTCGATGTTGTCCGGACGATTGCCCTCGTCCTTGTAGCACCAAGTGATCTCGAATTTGTACGAACGATTGGCCATGACTGTTGCTGCCTTTCTTTCCTTGCCGCGCCTAACGAAGCGGTCAGGGCCACCCCCAGCACCAGGGGAGCAGTT
>JGI10216J12902_100158161_pt1 | contig 65280 bp, 41 predicted proteins | sample KanNatreferecore_FD_12902 | JGI IMG/M metagenome (IMG submission 12902)
CACCACGTCTGCGCGTGGCCGATGAAGTTCACGCGCGGATATTTCTCCAGGACTTTGTGAAAGCGTTCGATGCTCGTGTTGTATTTGCCGAATTGAAAGTGCATCAGCACCGGCATCTGAAACTCAGCGGCTACGGCGAAGACGCGGTGCATGTGAAACGAGTCGCAGTCCACCTGGAACTTCTGCTCGCCGATACCGATGGCGCCGCGCTTCAGAAACTTTTTGATCTCGCGCTCGGTGTCGTTGAGATACGGCACTTCATTCGCGAAGAAGCTGAACTGGCGCGGCAACTTGCGCGCCAACCGCAGCACGGTGGGGTTTCCGCCCGCGTTCACTTCGAGGCCGAAGAAACGTCCCGCCGGAAGCAGAATGGTGTGCGTGACGCCCATCGTCCGCTGATGGGCAATGAGTTCCTCGTCACTGCGCCCGGCGTAGTTTGTATGTTGGTGAATATCGATGATGGGTTCGGCAGTTGATTCAATTGGCTGCTCGACATGTGCGCAGCCGCAGAGCGCGGAGCCAATGGCGAGCGCCGTCGTGCCGACAAATGCGCGGCGTGAAAGCGCATTCCTGCTTTCCTGAGTTCCAAATTGCTTCATCATGCGCGCGTGAAATTCTCCGTCATTGTTGTCGTCGCTGCGCTGGCGTGCAAGGCATTCACCGCTGAGTTGCGCGTGGAAGAGAAAGACCTGCCGCGTGTGTCGGCAACGGAGCCGGAAAAGGCGATCTCGACATTTCAGGTGCGCGATGGCTTTCGCGCGGAACTCGTTGCAAGTGAGCCGCTCATTGTCGATCCGGTCGCCGTTGCATTCGATGAGAATGGCCAGCTGTTCGTTGTCGAGATGCGCGATTACTCCGAGCGGCGCGATGAAAGACTGGGGCGCGTGAAGCGGCTGGAAGACACTGATGGCGATGGCCGTTTCGATAAGGCGACGATTTACGCGACCAATCTCCCATGGCCCACGGCGGTGATTTGTTGGAAGGGCGGCGTGTTTGTCGGTGCCTCGCCGGACATCATCTACTTCAAAGACACAAACGGCGATGGCGTGGCGGACGAGCGCAGGGTTGTGTTCACCGGTTTTGGCAACGTGACGGAGAAGCTGAATGTGCAGGCGCTGCTGAACAGCTTCACTTGGGGAATCGACAATCGCATTCATGGCGCGCTGGGTGGGAATGCGAGTGTTGTGACAAATCTGGCGCGACCCCTCACCCCGGCCCTCTCCCCTCCGAGGGGAGAGGGAGAAAGGCAGGCAGTTCTCATGCTGAGAGGGAGCGATTTTTCGTTCGACCCGCACACGTTTGATATGCGCCCGGAGAGCGGCGGCGGGCAATGGGGCATCAGCTTCGATGACGAAGGGAACAAATTCATTTGCAGCAACTCACGCCACATCGCGGCGGAGATGTATGAAGACCGTTACGCGGCGCGGAATAAGTTCTACACCATGCCGCCGCCCGACCTGAACATTGCGGTCGATGGTCCCGCGGCCGAAGTCTTCCGGCTCAGTCCCGATGAACCGTGGCGGGTCATTCGCACCAAGTGGCGCGTGTCCGGCCTCGTGCCGGGACCCATCGAAGGCGGCGGGCGCGCTTCCGGCTACTTCACTGGCGCGGCAGGCGTGATGGTCTATCGCGGCGATGTGTTCCCGGAAGAGTATCGAGGCAATGCGTTCGTCGCGGACTGCGGCAGTAACCTGATTCATCGGAAAAAGATCCGCCGCGACGGATTGAACTTCATTGCCGAGCGCGCATCCGATGAACAGAAGCGAGAATTCCTCGCCTCGCGCGATAACTGGTTTCGGCCCGTATCGTTTGCGAACGCGCCGGACGGCACCCTTTACGTCGTGGACATGTATCGCGAGACGGTGGAACACCCCTGGTCCATTCCACCGGAGTTGAAGAGTAAACTCGATTTGAACAGCGGGAACGATCGTGGGCGCATTTATCGAATCGTACCGAACGCATTTAAACAGCCGAAGCTGAGGCGATTGGGCGATGCGACCACGGTGGAACTGGTCGAGGCACTGGAACATTCCAATGGCTGGCATCGCGACACGGCGGCGCGGCTGTTGTGCGAGCGGCGCGACACGAATGCCATCTCATTGCTGCGAGCCGCTGTTCTCGGCTCGACTTCCGGCCTTGCCCGCGTTCATGCGCTGCACACGTTGCAAAGTCTTGATGCGTTGGGCGCCGATGATTTGCTCAAGGCGTCGCGCGATGGCAATGCGATCGTGCGCGTTCACGCAATTCGAAGCGCGGACCGCCTTGCCCGCCGCAACACGAACTCTGCCGACCCGCGGACATGGCTGTCCGCGCTCCAATCGCTGGCCAACGATCCCGACATTCGCGTTCGCTATCAATTGGCGCTGGTGGAATCGGATTCGGTCACGCTCGCTCAAGTCATTCAACGCGGTGTGGAAGAACCGTGGATGCGGGCGGCGGTGCTGAATGGTCTTTCGGGCGTGGCCGCAGCCGATGTGTTCGCCGCGCTGGCTGGTGACAAAGCATTCGCTGAGCGCAAAGGCGCGATGGATTTCCTGCGCGAGCTGGCGCGCATTGCGGGCGCAAGCGCGCCGTGGAACCGAGTGGCGTTGGGATTGCGCGTGAGCGCGCCGTCTCCGCACGCGCTGGGTTTGGCGTCAGCCGTGGCGAGTGGGTTGGAGCAGCGCGGGACGGCGCTCGCGGCCGTGGACCGCAGGTCATTCGATCAATTGAACGAGCAGGCGCGGCGCGTGATTGGAGAAGCGAACCAGGCCGAAGCGCAACGCATCGAAGCCGTCGAGTTCCTTGGCCGCAGCGGCGACAGCCAGGCGCCGGGAGTGTTGATCGGTCTGCTCGCGCCTTCTGTGTCCGCGCCGATCCAAATTGCTGCCGCGACTGCGCTCAGCCGCGGCGGCACTCGATCGATCACAAATGTTTTTTCACATTGGCCGCAACTCGCGCCGCAAACGCGCGCGAAAGTCGTGTCCACGGCGCTCAGCCGGCGAGACACCGCCGGGGCGTTACTGCAGGCGGTGGAGCAGGGGACGGTGGCGCGGACTGAACTCGCCGCAGCCGACATTCAACGGCTCACGACGCACAGCGACGGTGCGCTCCGCAAGAAGGCCCGTGAAGTTTTTCAGCGCGATGATTCTGCGCGGAGTGAAGTGGTGAAGAGATTCCGGCCAGCGCTGGAATTGAAGGGCGACGCGGCGCGCGGCCAACTGATCTATCAGCAACGCTGCGGAGCATGTCATCGCGCGGGGACTGAGGGTTTTGCGGTCGGCCCCGATCTCGCGTCCGTAGCGGCGAGTGGAAAAGAAAAGCTGCTCACGAGCATCCTCGATCCGAACGCCGAGGTAGCTGCCGCTTACGTCGCTTATTCAGTGGACACCAGGCGCGGCGAGTCTTTCGTCGGCGTGCTCGTGGGCGAAAACCCGCTGGCGGTCATACTGAAAATGGCGAACGGCGAAACAACGCGGCTGGGACGCGAGAACATTTCGGCGCTGCGCGCGAGTGACAAATCACTCATGCCGGAAGGACTGGAAGAGGGGTTGAGCCAGCAGGAGTTTGCGGACCTGCTGGAGTTTGTCATTCAGGCGAAGCCAACGCCGTAAATGGTCCGCAGTCAGTTGTCAGTGGTTCGTTGTGAAATCGCGGCTGGTGCCGGGAACAACTGACCGCAAACAACTTTTTCGAGGAGTCAGTGTTTGGGATAAAGGCTTGCAGCTTTTCCGCGCGTTAAGGGAAGATGCGGCCCGATTTTGAACACCCCGCAGTGGACCAATACATGAAGAGCCGACGAAGCGCGTTCAGTGCGCTGATTTTTCTCATTTCGATTGTGAGCGCGTGGAAGGGCGCAGTCGTGAATGTTCATGCCGCCCCCCGTCCGGCGCTTACTTACACGAATCGCGCTGACGCACTCGCAGAGGACAACGGCTACCTTTGGACCTTCAATGGCAAAGGTCTCATGTCTTCCCCATGTCTCAGTGCCGATGGTCTGACGCTTTATGTCGGTTCCGGGGACCGGCGGTTGTACGCCATCGATGTCCTGTCAGGGGAACCCAAGTGGACCAATCCATTGGAGATGGCCGGATCGACGAACGGTCTGAAACTCCCGGCGGCAATTTTCGCTGCTCCCATCGTTGACGAGAACGGACGGATTTTCGTCGCCTGCAGCGATGGACGCCTTTACGGCATTAGCGACCAGGGAGATTTTGGCAGAATCGATCTTCGTTCCGCGCCGGTGGGAAGGCCGCTTTCAACACCCGCACTCGGAGAAGACGGCACCATTTACGTCGGCTCGACCGGGAATCGCCTCGACGCTTTCTTTCCAGACTTTGCCCGAAAATGGTTTTACGTGGCGCCAGATGATGTCAGGACGCCGGTCATTGCAGACGACGGAACGATTTTGATTGTCTCCGGTGGATTCCTGCGCGGCGTTTCTGAGGATGGGAGCGAAGTGTCATCCTTTATCGCGCGTTCGGCTATCCGATCGCTTCCGGCAGTGGCAGAGGATGGCTCGATTTATCTCGGCGCGAACGATGACCGGGTCTATGCGCTGGGTCCCGGCGCCACCACCAACGACATCCTCTGGCGTTTCAACACGGGCCAGAACGTCATGTCCTCTCCGGCCATTGGCGCGGACGGGAGCATTTACATCGCATCGGACAATTTGCGGCTTTACTGCCTCACCACGAACGGCGCGGTCCGCTGGTTTGTAACAACGAGAGGACCGGTCCGTTCCGCGCTCAGCATCGGCGTGGACGGAACGATTTACGCCGGGAGCGAGGACAGGCGGCTCTACGCGATTTCTTCCGATGGCAAGATTCTGTGGACGGCGAGGACGCGGGCGCCGGTGCGTTCTTCGCCGGCCCTCGACGCGTTTGGTGTCGTCTATTTCAGCTCGGGCCGGACGGTTTACGCGATTGAAACGGAAGCGATGGCCGATGACGCGGACGAACCGGCGTGGCAGATGTTCCGCAAGAACGCGCAACACACGGCGCGCGCGACGGAGTGCAGGCCGTTCCTGATCAAGGAGCCGTTCCGCGAAGGCGACCCGGATGAATTGGACTTCGCTGACGTAAGCGTGGGAGCAGAGGTGAAGATTTCAGTCGCGGTTCGCGCCGGGGCGGCCCTTGCCTTTCAGTGGCGGTTGAACGGCGCGGAGATTGACTCGGAGGAAAACCGCACGGCGACGAACTCCACGTTGGTGATTGCATCCGCTTCAGCGGCGGACGTGGGTGAATATACTGTTCGCGCTTTCAACGATTGCGGCGAAGTGGAGAGCGAAATCTTCACACTGAGCATCTCGAACGCGCCGCCGACGATCCTCACGGACATCACGAACCAATTCCTGCTGGCCGGAAACACGCTGAGACTGGAGGTCACGGCCGCCGGCACGCCACCGTTGAGCTACCAATGGTATTTCAATTCGAACGCACTCGATTCACTCCTGAATCCCACGGCGACAAACTCCACTTTGATCATCAGCAACGCGCAGCCGGGCAATTCAGGCGTTTATTTCGTCAGCGTCATGAACCTCGTTGGAGCGACGCAAAGTTTCCATGCGACGGTGACCGTGTTCGCGACGAACGCGCTCACGTTCCCGGAATCTCCGCTCGGCGCCGGCCAGCGGCATTCGCTCGCCGTGCTGAGCAATCGCACCCTCTGGGCGTGGGGCTTGAACAACTTCGGCCAGATCGGTGACGGCAACAGCGGGACCACCGGAACGAACGTCAACGTCTTCCGCAGCCGGCCGCAATTGATCGGAACGAACGGCGCGGCGAACACAAACGCCGTGTGGGCGAGCGTGTCCGGCGGCAGCCGCGGCTACGATGTGGCGGCGAACCAGCCCGGCGGTTTCTCCATCGGCATTCAAACCAACGGCAGCCTTTGGGCGTGGGGCCTCAATGATCGCGGCCAATTGGGAATCAACTCGGTTACTTTGCAACGCATTCCGGTTCGCGTGGGCACCGACACCAATTGGGTCCAGGCGGAAGCGGGCGCCACGCACGTCATTGCACTCAAGCGCGACGGAACGATGTGGGCGTGGGGCGGGAACGAAGCGGGGCAACTGGGCACCGGTTCGACCAGCAGCAACAGTCTTGTGCCGGTGCGCGTCGGCACGGAATCGGCGTGGGTCGAAGTTCGCGCGGGCGGCCATTTCAGCCTGGCGCGGCGCGCGGATGGAACGATTTGGGCCTGGGGCATGAACGGCCACGGCCAATTGGGCATCGGCACCAATACGGCGCGCGTGTCATTGCCGACGATGATTGGCACCAACTCCGATTGGGCCAGCATCAGCGCGGGAGCTTTCCACAGCCTGGGTTTGAAGGTGAACGGCACGTTGTGGTCGTGGGGCAGAAATAATTTTGGCCAGCTCGGACTTGGCATCGGCACCGGCAATGGCAATGAAGGTTCGCTGACCAACAACCGTCCGGCGCAAGTCGGCACTCTGTCGGACTGGACGATGGTTGAGGCGGGGACCTTTCACAGCTTCGCCATCAATACCGCCGGGAAACTGTTCGGCTGGGGCGCAAATTTCTTCGGACAGATCGGCGACGGGACGATGGGCGCGCCGGCTTCAACGAACAGTGCGAACCGGGTTGTGCCCGTGGCCGTGGCTCCCGGCCAAACGTGGCTGACCGTCGCGGCGTCGAGCCATTCGCTTGGCAAAACGACGGATGGAAACATCTGGGGCTGGGGCTGGAACGCGAACGGACAGGTGGGCGATGGAACCGGCGGCGATGGAACCGCCAACAATAACCGCAGCCTGCCCGTGTTGCTCAGCTTCAGCGCCGACACGAACAGCGCGGCGACGAATCCGCCGGTCATTCTTCAGCAGCCCGTGAATCAGACGGTGAACGAAAAAGCGACGGCGTCGTTTGCGGTCAGCGTCGGCGGTTCGGCGCCATTGATCTTCCAATGGTATTTCAACTCGAATGTGATTTCCTCCGCGGAGAATCCGACCGCGGCCAATCCCACATTGACGATCTCGAACGTGATGAGCACGAACGCCGGGTTCTATCACGTCACCGTCACGAACAATTCCGGTCAGGTGACCAGCGCAGTAGCGAGGCTCACGGTGACGGTTACAAGCGGCGCGCCGGTGATCGTGCAACAGCCGGAGAGTCGGTCCGCCGCGAGCAATTCGACGTCAGGGTTCATGGTCACGGCACAGGGCGCGCCTCCGTTGTTTTACCGATGGCGCTTCAATACCAATCCGATCGATCCGTCCCGCGCGGTTTCCACCAACGCGACGCTGCTCCTGACGAACGTGAGCGGGGCGGACAATGGGTTTTATGACGTGATCGTTTCCAACAGCGTCGGAACAGTCACGAGCACTCCCGCGCAATTGACCGTGACGAACGCTCTTATCTTTCCCGGTGGCTTGGCTGCCTCTCAAGATGAGCAAAACGTCGTACGGCTTGGTGTGGTGAAGCTGGCTGAAGATGGCGTGGAGATTTCAATCGAAGGCGTGGGAGCGGGCCAGAGCGTCGTGCTCGAATTCAAGAACGCGCTGGCCGAGCCGAACTGGCTGCCGCTCAGCACGAACAGGGGACCTGTGACGATTCTCGTCGATCCCACGCTGCCGCCAGTCCGTGGCCGTTTCTATCGCGTGCGCGTGGAATAGCGTGCCCACGGCATCCTGCCGGATTCCTGCGCACGAAGACCCGGCAAGATGCCGGGAGAACGTTTTTCAGCGGAGTTCGCCCGCGAGCAATTCACCAATCCTGGCTGGTTCTTTCACGTCTCCAGTCCGTTCGCCGCGTTTTGGCTTCGTGCCGAGAAAGGAAATGGCGCGCAGCCGCAGTTGTCCGCCCATAATTTCTGCGTAAGCACCCACCGCAAGCTGGCAGCCTCCACCCATGCCGCTCAAAAAGGCGCGCTCCGCTGTGACGCACGCGTTTGTATCGGCGTCGTTCAAGGCTGCGCAAATGCGATCGAGCCGCGGGTCGTTCTCGCGAATTTCGATTCCCAACGCGGCCTGGCCAACACACGGAAGCATTTCCTCCACGGGAATCGCCGTCGCAATCAACCCGGGCGGAACATCGTCACCGGAAATCTTCGCCGCGTCATTCGAGCGGAATTGCAATCGTTCCAACCCGGCGGCGGCGAGAATGATGGCATCGAGTTCCGGCTGCGCCGCGAGTTTGCGCAAGCGCGTGCCGACATTGCCGCGAATGGGCACGATGTTCAGATCGGGACGGAGATGCAGGAGTTGCGCGCGGCGGCGCGTGCTGCTGGTGGCGACGGTGGCGGAGCGGGGAAGAGAGTTGAGAGTTGAGGGTTGAGGGTTGAGAGCAGGGCCGCGGCAAATCAAAACATCGCGCACGTCGGCGCGTTTGCTCACGGCGCCGAGTTTGAGGCCCGCAGGCAAGTCGGTGGGCAAATCCTTCAGGCTGTGCACCGCGAGATCGCCTTCGCCACTGAGCAGTGCGGCTTCGAGTTCTTTTGTGAACAAACCTTTGGGCAGGTTCGCGCTCGCGAGCGAGGCGGTCTGAAGTTTGTCGCCCGTCGTTTTGATAATCTTAATCTCGAACTGATCGTTCGGGAAAGCGGCCCGGCACTGCGCGAGCACCATGTTGGCCTGAGCAAGCGCAAGCGCGCTGCCGCGAGTGACGATGCGAATCGGAGAAGGAGAGACAGAATTAACAGAATTCACAAAATTGAGTTCCGAAAAATTCTGTTCATTTCGTTAATTCTGTCAAAGTTCCGGCTCATTCGTGTCCGAAGGCAGGTTTGGAATCCCTGGCAATTGGTGTCCGTCCCTGGCCGCCGAGCAGCCCGCGCGCTTTTTCGCGAATGATGGCTTCGCAGCGTGCGATTTCCTCTTTGCGCTGGCGCAGGTAGTTCGCGGCAATCGATTGCAGATCGTCGATATTATAGAGGTAAACGTCCTCCATGAAGTTCACCTCCGGCTCGATGTCGCGTGGCACCGCGATGTCAATGAGCAGGAGCGGACGGTTCCTCCGCAGTTTCATGAGCGGTTCCAGCCTCGTCCGGTCTAACACGTAGTGCGGCGCGGAGGTGCTGCTGATGATGATGTCGATCTTTTCGAACTCGCGCGCCCAATCTTCGAAATGCACGGCGCGTCCGCCCAGTTCCGCGGCCAGCGCCACGGCGCGTTCGTGCGAACGGTTCGAGACGATGACACTGTGCGCACCACGCGAGAGCAGGGCGCGCGCGGCCTTTTCGCTCGTTTCGCCCGCGCCGATGACCATCACTTGCCGTTGGTTCAGCGAATCAAAAATCTTTTCGGCGAGTTCCACAGCAACCGATGCGACTGAAATGCTGCCGCGCTGAATGTTCGTCTCGGTGCGAATGTGCTTGGCGACGTTGAAGGCGCGTTGAAACGCCTTGTTCAACCGCACGCCGGTGTGCTGATGCTGAAGCGCGAGTTCGTAGGCTTTCTTGAGCTGGCCGAGAATTTCCGTTTCGCCGAGCACCATTGAGTCGAGGCCGCTCGCCACTTTGAACAAGTGTTCCAGGCTATCCGGCTCGGCGATTTTGTAGATTTCATCGGTCAACGGGTCGCGGTAATCGTGAATGCGCACGAGGAACTCCTGAAGTTCCTGGAACGCCTGCCGTGGCTCCAGCGAGGTCGCGGCATAAATCTCCACGCGGTTGCAGGTCGAGAGAATCACGGCTTCCTCCGCGATACCACTCTCGCGAATCGTTTGCAGTGCAGCAGGAACCTTCGCGTCGCCGAAAGCGAACTTTTCCCGCACCGTGACCGGCGACGAATGATGGCTGAGGCCGATGACGACGACGTGCATATCAGGGCCGGTGCATTGGCGACATGAGACTCGAACCCCAGAACGTGAGTAGCACGAAGACGAATGCGGCAATGGAACCCCACGCGAAGCGGCGCCCGCCGCGCCAGAATTTCCAGCGCATGAGAATGAGCGCGAAGTAGAGCGCCCAGACGAAGAGCGACCAAAGGATCTTGAAGTCCGCCGTGAAGGCGCGGCCCTGTTGCTGCATGAACAGGCCGCTGATGACCAGCCCGCCTGTCAGGAGCACGAAACCAGTGACGAGCAAAGAACGCATCACGAGTTCAAGCCGCTGCATCGGCGGCATGAACGAAAGCAGCGCGCGGACTTTGTGCTGCTTGAGGTCGCGTTCCTGCGTGAGATACATCAGTCCTGCGACGGAACTGAGTCCGAACGCGCCGTAAGCCAGCGCGAACATTGCGACGTGCAGTGTCAGCCAGCCGCCTGTGAATTCGGGCCGCCCTGGCGCGCCGACGTCTTTGGGCGTCAGCAAGGCAAAGACGCCAATCGCAAACAGCAACGGCGCCGCGAACGCGCCGAGAAAACGCAGCTTCGACCAAAGCCCGATAGCGAGATATGCCGCCGTCATCGTCCACGCCACGAACATGGTGGCTTCGTAAAGATTGTTGATGGGACAGCGATCGAGACTGAATCCGCGCATCATCATGGCTGCCGTGTGAAAACCAAACGCGCCGAGCAGCAGGAAATAGTTCAACCGATTGTGCTGACGAATGTCGCGCCGCAGCAGGAAGATCGAGTACGCCGCACTGACGCCGTAAAGGACCACGGCGATGGCGAAACACGTTCCATCAGAAAACCCGGACACGGCGCACAGCGTAAATGAGCAGAGGATTGGCGCAAGCCATCACTCCTTGGCGGCCCGGTCACTCGCTCGGAAGGGCATTGAGAATGGTCTGCGCAGAATCGTTGAAGAGAATCTTTTGCGAAGCATTCAGGTCCGCGCTGGCTTGAAGGCGTGTTTGGAATTCCTGCAAGCCTCCGGCTGCCAGAACAAGCTGGCCGGTTTCCACAGCGTTGTATGCCGACTGCAACGGCGCGATGAGCCAGTCCCGGTCAATTGTGTTTGCCGCATCTACCGCGGTGATTAGTTCCTCGATGGCTGTGGAAACCGAGAGCACTTCAAACGTCACCGAATTCGTCACGTGAAATGTTCCATCAGATGCCACGAGCGAGATCGTGTGTGTCCCTGTCGCGAACATCAGCGTGCGGTCGTTCAATGTGGGAGAGTACATGCGGCGGCCTTCAGAGTTGAAACGGAAGCTCGCTGATGTGCCGTTGGTGAGCGGCTGCTCCCCATCGAACCATTGGAACGCCAAAAGGTCGTCATCTGGATCGGTTACGAAACCATTGAATAGAGGCGACGAAACTGAATTGGTGCTCGCGACTAAAACCCGCGAACGTTCGAGAAAGTCAGGTGACGGCTGGGAGGACAGGTATATCATAGGTGGGTGCAGAATGGGCACTTCGTTCGTCATCTTCAGTCGGAAGAATCGATCTCCATCTTCCGCCGCCAGCGTGACTTGCCTGCGCCCCGCAACTTCTTGCGGAAGGCTGAGGACGTTCGACCAGCTCTCGGAAAACAGATCGGCACTTTGTTGCAGCGCAAATGGGAGTCCCGTCCGCGGCCAATCCAGCAACACGCTCGTTCTGGTTCGGCGCAGGCTGAGGGCTGGCTGGAGTGTTGGAAGTCGCGCGACGAACCCGTTCACTACTCCCGAAGGTCCATCGCCCATCACGTTGGTTCCAAATGTGGGCGTGCCCATCAAGTAGCCGGCAACGAAAAGATCTCCGTCTGCATTCGCGGCGACAGCAAGTCCGTCATTTTTGTCATTGAACAAAGCACTTCGGACAAATTGCTCGGAGAGTGTTTGACCATTGGCGTCGAGCGCAAGCAACCAAAGCTTGTAACGGTCTCGCGGAGCATACAAGTGCTCTGACCCTACACCGGTCACATGAACATTTCCGCGCGAGTCCACCGCTACACCATTGGCGCTAAACACAAACTTGAAATAAGCGCTACGAGCTTTTCTCCAGAGTTCCGTCCCGTCCGCGGCGCGTTTGATGATCACACCCGTCTGTGCAGGAAGGTCTGTTCCCCCGGACCCAACAGAAATCACGCCGCCGTCCTGCGTGCAGGCAATTCCATAAATCGGGTAAAGATAAGAACCGCTCCATTGCCCTGCCCATTGCACCTGTCCCGTTGCATCGACTCCTGCGATGAAAGATCCCCGTTCGATGACGACGTTCGTTTCGAGTTGTACGGTTGTCCCAACACGCCCGCTGACGAAAACCTGTCCATCGCGATTGAGCGCAAGCTCTCCGGGGACGAAAGTGGTTTCGCCTACGTAGACGCCGCCCAGGCTCGTTCCGTTCTGACTGTAGTGTTTCAGGAAGACACGGTTGCTCGCACCCAGCACCCACACTGATTGATCGGGACCGAACGCGATAGCGGAAGCGTTGCCGCCTTCTTCCGGCCGGAATGAATCGAACCATGAAAACTTTCCGTCATCCACGCGTGCCACGAACACATTGCTGGCGAGAACGCTGGCGTTCGACACGCCGCCGGTAAGAAGAAAAGGTTGAATCACGAAGTGGCCCGACACGAACACCGTTCCGTTAGTAGCTACGATGAGCCGAATGCCATCATCGTCCGGCCCACCGGTACTGATGGCCCACACCACTTCTCCATCTGGGTTTAGTTTGACGATGAAGACATCGTAACCGCCCGCGCTGATAAACTTGTTGGTGCCAAAGTGGTTGGTGCCAGTGAAGCTACCAGCCACATAAATATTACCGCTGCCGTCCACGCCAATGGAACTGCCGGTGCTCCAGTCGCCCTGGAACCGCTGCACCCAATCCCATTGTTGCGCGCTTACGGTGGAGGAAATGAACAGAAGCAAGAACAAGCAGCAGAAGAATTTTCCTCCCGATTTCATTACCCTCCTTTGACTGGCCAAACCTAGCGCAGGTGAGCGGTTAAGCAATCAGCACACAAAGAGGTTCAGGCAGGCGTCGAGAAGTGAATGCGTTAGCAGACTGAAATCAGGCTGCTACTTCGGCGTTTGAGACTGACGAACGCTGGCTTCGAGACTTGCTCCGCGCAGGTTCGATCTTTCAGCGGTGGCTGCCATCATCCCGGTGGCGAAGGCGGTCGAGTAGGAAGTTCCGGTCACGCGATAGCGCTCTCCGTTGAACGTGCCAAAGCCGCCTCCGGGCGCCACGATGTCCACCCATTTGCCGGAGTTCGCCCAGTTCGCCACGCCACCCTTGCCGTCGCCGGCGGTAACGGCGAGGGATTCAGGATATGCTGCGGGATAGGTCGGCGCCGTCCCCGGTTCATTGCCGGCGGCAGCGAGGAAAACCACGCCCTGATCGTGCGCGGATTTGATTGTGTTGTAGAGAAACTTGCTGTCGCCATCGCCACCGAGACTCATGTTCACAATCGTCGCGCCGCCGTTCACTGCTTTGTAAACTCCCACCGCGATGTCGTAAGTCGTTGTGCTTTGCGCATCCTCGCCGAAGACGTTCATGGGCAGCAAGCGGACGGTTGTGGCCTTGCCTTCGTTCGCGTTCGAAAGCGTCCGCAGGATCGCTTCCGCCATCGTGGTGCCGTGCGAAGGGCCCCCGGACGACGGGCTGTCGCTGACCGAAACGCCAGGCAGGAGAAAATCAGAGAAGTTGCCTTCCTTTGGCTGCACGGCGGTGTCGATCAATCCCACCACGATGTATTTGCCGTCGGGCGGCACTTTGGGCGTGAGCGAAAGGGGGCCACCGGGCGTGCCGAGCTGCTGCGCGGTTTCCGGGCGGGAGACGTAGTAGTTGCTATCCACACCTTCGACTGCGGAGTCGTCTGCCAAATCGGCGCGCGCTGTGTCCGCCGCTTTATCGTCCTCGAAGCGGAGGCGGTAGGTGTTCTGATCGTCCGAGCGGCCGACAATCTTCGCGCCGAGTTTTTTCGCGAGGTCTTCGATCTTCTCGCCGGGCTTGAGTGTCACGACGAGTTCATTGCCGATACGGCTCTTGTTGGATTTCTTCGCAGCCTTCTCGACGGGCTGAATGGCGCGCGTGGCCTGCTCGCGGGAGTTGCGGAAGACGAAGAGCTTCGATGGGCCGTTGGTTTCCGGCACGAGGGCGTAATTGTAATTGCCGAGCAACCGGCGCAATGCATCGCCAGGCTGTTTGCCGGAGAAGGTTGCGGGAATGCGGTTCGTAATTTCAGGATCGATGAAAATCTGCCAGCGGGTCGCGGTCGCGACGCGTTGCAGCACGTCGGGAACAGTCCAAGTCTCGACCGTTGCGTCCACGGTGTCGCGTGCTGCGTCCCATTTGAGCGAATCAGCGGCGAAGGCGCCGTGCGCTATCACGAGCAGGGCCGTGATTGCGAGAGCGAGGTGTTTCCGCCAGTTCGTCATGCGCGCGTAATATAACGAACAGAAACACTTGTGCGATGAAAAGGTTGCAGGTTGGTCAGTTGTCGGTAGTCCGTTGTCAGTGGTCAGGACCGGCAAGAATGCCGACTGCCAACGGACCACTGACCACGGACCACTGACACAAGAAGCTTGCGACTGCATTTCAGCGTTTGTTACAAACCGCGTGCTTTATGGCAGCAATCGGCCGGTTCCAAAAAGGCGACGAAATCTTCCATGCCAAGGTGGTCGATGGAGAAATCTTTCGTTTGCAGGGGGACGTTTATGGTTCGCCCTCTTTTGAAAAGAAACCGACCTCAGTCAAAGGATTGCGCGCGCTCACCCCTGTGAGTCCCACGAAAGTGATCGCGGTAGGATTGAACTACGCCGATCATGCTCGCGAGTCCGGCAAGCCGCTGCCGAAGGAGCCGTTGTTTTGGATGAAGGCGCCGACATCACTCATCCCTGACGGCGGGAAAATCGAGATTCCCTTTCCATCGCACCGAACGGATTACGAAGCGGAACTGGCGGTCGTCATAGGCCGGCGCGTGCGCAACGTCACGCCCGCCGCCGCCGCGCGCTACATTTTCGGTTACACGGCGTCGCAAGACATCAGCGATCGGACGATCCAAAACGCCGAGAGCCAATGGGCGCGCGCGAAATCGTTCGATACGTTCACTCCACTCGGGCCTTACGTGGAGACGAAAATCGATCCGCACGATCTGACGATTCAACTTTTTCAAAACGGCCAGCTTCGCCAGAACTCGAACACGAGCCAGCTCATCTTCAATTGCTTCCAACTCGTGAGCTTCATCTCAACGAACATGACGTTGCTGCCGGGCGATGTGATTCTCACCGGGACGCCCAGTGGCGTCGGACCAATTGAAAGCGGAGATCGCCTCGAAGTTCGTATTCAGGGCTTAGCTCCGCTCGTCAACACTGTGAAGTGAGAGTAACATCTCGCTTCGATATTCTTGCTCGTTATGCGTTGGACTCAGGCTTTTATCCCCACTCTTAAGGAAACTCCCGCGGAGGCGGAGATTACCTCGCACAAACTGCTCTTGCGCGCAGGACTGATCCGCAAGCTCACGGGCGGGCTTTACACGTTCCTGCCACTGGGGCTGCGGTCGGTGAAGAAGATCGAGAACATCGTGCGCGAAGAGATGAATCGCGCCGGCGCGCTCGAAGTGCTAATGCCCACGCTTCAGCCAATCGACATCTGGCAGCAGTCCGGCCGTTACGAGTCGATGGGTGAAGGGCTTTTCAAGCTTCACGATCGCCAAAAAAAGGAATGGGCCATGAGCCCCACGGCGGAGGAGGTCATCACCACGCTGGCGGCGGGCGAACTCGGCTCGTATCGCCAAATGCCAGTGAACTTCTACCAGGTGAGCGTGAAGCTGCGTGATGAGATTCGCCCCCGTTTCGGTCTCATGCGCGCGAAAGAATTCATCATGAAGGACGCCTACAGCTTCGACGTGAGCGATGAGAAGGCGATGGAGGCGTATCACCGGATGTATGATGCCTACAAGCGGATCTTCGATCGCTGCGGACTCAAGAATTTTCCGGTTGAAGCGGACACCGGCGTGATCGGTGGCAGTCATTCACATGAGTTCATGGTGCCGGCCGAGACAGGTGAGAATGAGGTGGTCTATTGCGAAGCGTGCGGTTACGCGGCGAACATCGAGAAGGCCACGAGCGGATTGCCGAAGACTGCGGCGCGCGAAGTTGGAGCGGCCGTGGAGAAGTTTGCGACGCCCGGCGTGGTGACCATCGAAGCGTTGAGCAAAGAGCCATACAAGGTCGCGGCGAACCGGCAAATCAAGACCCTCGTTTACATCGCGGACAGCAAGCCGTTGCTCATTCTCGTGCGCGGCGACGATCAGTTGAATGAAACCAAACTCATGGCGCGCACAGGTGCAGTGCAGGCGCGGCCGGCGACAGAGGCGGAGATAATTACGTTACTTGGTGCGCGTCCGGGTAGCTTGGGCGCGGTCAATCTTCCGGCGCCGAAAACCGAGGTGCACGCAATGGCAAAGGACATCGTTTTTGGCTCAGAGCCGCCCAAAGTTCTCGCTGACGAACGGTTGCGCGGCGCGAACGACATGACCACGGGGGCGAACGAAGACGGATTCCACTTCCGTAACGTCTCCATCGAGCGCGACATCAAGGTCACCGACTGGTTCGACCTGCGCACCGTGCGCGCGGGCGAGCCGTGCGCCAAGTGCGGCCAGCCGCTCAAGATTCAGCGCGCCATCGAGGTCGGGCACGTCTTCAAGCTCGGCACCAAGTACAGCGAGAAGCTCGGCGCGCTCTTCGTGGACGTGGACGGCTCGCGCAAGCCGGCCGTGATGGGCTGCTACGGCATCGGCATCACGCGCACGTTGCAGGCGGTCATTGAGCAATCGAACGACAAAGACGGGATCATCTGGCCCAGGTCAGTCGCGCCTTACACTGTTTGCATCACAGCGCTGGGTGTCGCGCCGGGCAGCGAGACGATGAAGCTCGCGGAACAGATTTATTCTGAACTCACCGCGCGCGGCATCGATGTGATTCTCGACGACCGCGATGAGCGTCCCGGCTTCAAGTTCAAGGACGCTGACTTGATCGGTTTCCCGATTCGTGTCGGCATCGGGGAGAAGTCGCTGGCGAAGGGCGAAGTGGAAATCAAGATTCGCGGCGGAGAATTAACGCCGGTGAAGAAGGAACAAGCTGTCGAGCGCGTGCTCGAACTCGCGCGCTAAGTGTCCAGGCACATGCGCACTGTGCGCATCAGCGTTTCCGGTGGATACGGCTTCTGCAAAAAATTTGTTGGATCGCAAGCGGTCTCGACCATGTCCTGGCTGTAGCCCGTGGTGTAAATCACCTTCAAGTCCGGCTTGCGCTTCTGAAGATCGATCGCCAGCTCCCGTCCGGTCATGCCGCCGGGCAGCACCATGTCCGTGAGCAACAAGTCGATTTCGGTCTGGTGTTCCTTCCACACGTCGAACGCTTCGCCGCTTTGTTCGGCCTCCAGCACCTTGTAGCCGGCGTCGGTGAGAATTGAACTGGCCAGTTCGCGCAAGATCGGTTCGTCCTCCACGAGAAGGATCGTTTCGCCTGCGCCTCGCTTGAGAACAGTTTTGGCGGCGAACTGAGTCGTGTTTTCCGGGTTCTTATCGCTTGGGGGAAAAAGAATCGTGAACGTCGAACCGCGGCCCACTTCACTCTCCACATCGATTAAGCCGCCGTGTTGCTTCACGATGCCAAACACGGTTGCCAGGCCAAGCCCGGTTCCTTTGCCGACTTCCTTCGTCGTGTAGAACGGCTCGAAGATGCGCGAGCGAATCTCCGCTGGAATGCCGCAGCCAGTGTCCTGCACACGCAGCCGCACCCATTTCTGCGCGCCGGTCTCCGTAGTGGTTTCGAACGTGTCCGTGGAAATTGTTACCTGACCGCCGCGCGGAGGCATGGCGTCGCGCGCGTTCACCGCGAGGTTCAAGGCGATCTGTTCGAGCATCGCGGCGTCGGCTTCGATGGGCGGAACATTCTCCTCATGTTCCACTTTCAGCACGATGTTCTCGCCAATCACCCGCTGCAACATGCGGCTCATTTTGTCCATGATGTCGCCCAGCAACAGCACGCGCGGTTGCAGGACCTGTTTGCGGCTGAACGCCAGCAGTTGCTTCGTCAAACTCGCGGCACGTTCGGTCGTCTCGAACAGTTGTTCGAGCATGTCATTCTGTTCCTGCGACGCCGTCAGGCCGAGCCGCCGCGTGAGTGCCTGCATGATGGTGAGGATGTTGTTGAAGTCATGCGCCACGCCGGCCGCGAGCTGGCCGATGGCTTCCATTTTTTGCGATTGCCGCAATTGCGCTTCGAGGCTGAGCCGCTCGGTCACGTCCACCGCGTAACCATGAACGCGCCCGATGCGCGCGATGGGAAAAAACGACCAGGAAAAAGTGCGCCCGCCAATTTCCGCCTGCTCGTTCAGCACGTCACTGTCATCCGCGAGACACGAGCGGACGATACCGTTGACGTTCGCGGGCAGCAATTCGCCGGGCTGCTCCTTGTGCAGCGCGCTGGTTGTGACGCGGGCGGCATCATTGCAGTAAATCACCTTCGCATCCGCATCGAGTTCAATAACGGGATTGGGGTTGTGCTCCACGAACGCCGCCAGATGTTCGCGCTCAGCTTCCGCCTGTTTGCGAGCATTGGCGGTCGAGATCACATTTGCGACGGACTGAAGGAAATGAAAATCATCCTCGACGAAGGCGCGACCCCGCCGGCATTGCGCTTCGAGTATGCCCCAGGGCTTTTTGGTGCCCGGAATGATCACGCTCATGCCGCTGACGACTCCGTGCGCGCGCACAAATTCGGGAATCTCGAATGCAGTGATCGTGCGTGTGTCTCGGACAATGACCGGCTCGGAGGAACTCAACACGTAGGCCGCCATCGACTTTTCCTCGACCCGAATCGTAGTGGAGTTGACCACACCGCCGTTCCAGCCGAAGCCCGCGATCATCTTCAACGTCTGCCCCTGATCATCGAGCTGGTAGATGCTGGCGAAATCCAGCGACAGCGTTTGGGCGGCGAACACGACCGCCTGCTCGATCAGCATCGGCAGTTCGACACCGGTGAGCGCGGCTTGTCCGAGCGCGGCGACCGCGGCCTGCTGGTGAGCGCGATCCAGCAGCGACATTTGAAAATCGGCGAGTGGCCCGGTCTTGGCCTGGGCCGGGGGCTGGCCAGTAACGGGACGCGGCGGCGTCCTGCGCAGAGTTTTGGCTAACAGAGACATTGATCGTTCTGTTAGTTCAGCGGCTGTCCTGCTCCGGGACTGAAGTGTCAAGGCTGCCAAATGTGCGCTGTCGCAAGTGTTTGGGTGGATCGGCTCAGAAAACGGCTCACGCAAAGGCGCAAAGACGCAAAAGCCGGGAGCGAACCCCTCACTAAACGCTCACATTTTCTTTTATTGGCCACGGATTGAACACGGATGAAACACGGAAAGGAATTCCTTATCCGTGTTCAATCCGTGTTTCATCCGTGGCTCCTCAATCCAGTCCAATCCAAAATGGGGCACTGTTCGTGATTCGCCGGCTCGGTTTCCCGCTTCCGCTCGTCTCGCGCGAATGGTTAATTCCCGCCGTGTTCGAATTGCTGAAAGTTGACGCACACTCCAAGGCCCGGCTCGGCCGGTTGCGGACGGCGCGCGGGATCGTGGAAACGCCCGTCTTCATGCCAGTCGGAACCCAAGCCAGCGTGAAGGCGCTCGACCCGCGCGAACTGCTGGAGATGGGCACGGAGATCATTCTCGGCAACACGTATCATCTCTCGATTCGTCCGGGCCTTGAAATCATCAATGCCGCCGGCGGGCTCCATAAATTCATGAACTGGACAAAGCCGATGCTCACCGACAGTGGCGGCTTTCAGGTTTTCAGCCTCGCAAAGATTCGGAAAATCAAATCGCACGGCGTCGAGTTCCGCTCGCACCTCGACGGCTCGCTGCTTTTTCTTGGCCCGAAGGAATCGATGGAAATTCAACGAGCGCTCGGCTCGGACATAGCGATGGTCTTCGACGATTGCCCACCGCACGGAGCTTCGCCGGCGGACGTGCGTGCCGCGGTCGAACGCACGTTACGTTGGGCGAAGGAGTGTCGCGAACAGCCGCGCGCCGAAGGACAAACTGTCTTTGGCATCGTCCAGGGGGCAAGCGACGCAAAGCTGCGCGAACACTGCGCGAAGGAATTGGTCGCGATGAACTTCGACGGCTACGCCATCGGTGGCGTGAGCGTGGGCGAGCCGGAGCCGGAAATGTTTGCGGCGGTGGAAATGACCGAGCCGCACCTGCCGGCGCACAAGGCACGTTACGCGATGGGCCTTGGCACACCCGCGCAACTCGTGGAATTGGTCGCGCGGGGCGTGGACATGTTCGACTGCGTGTTGCCGACCCGAGTCGCGCGCAACGGCACCGCCTTCACGAAGCGCGGGGCCATCAGCATCAAAGCCGGCGCTTGCAAAGCGGACTTCAAACCGATCGAAGACGACTGCGATTGCTTCGCCTGCAAAAACTTCACGCGCGCTTACCTCCGCCACCTGCTGAACGTGAACGAGATTCTCGGCCTGCGCATGTTGAGCGTTCACAACTCGCACATGTTTCTGAAATTGATGGCGAACATGCGCACACATCTGGCTGCGGGGAGCTTCAGTGAATTCCGCCGCGAGTTCATTGCGAATTACCGCCCCTCCGAGAAAGTTCTGCTTGCGCGCCAAATGCACGCCGCATCAGTGCAGGAACGGTGATCTGATCTCATTTGATGAAGCCATCCCGTTCATCTCCAGCGGGCGCGTGCCTTGGAAACCACACACCTTTTGACAACTGTTTGACAACATTGCCTTGCGGTTGCCTTAGACTGTTTTCATGGGCGCAGACACGTGCGGTTCGACTCCGAATCAAATTTACTCTGCCATTCAGCAGAAGCACCGGGGAAGGTCGTTGGTCGAAGGGTTGAAGGTGGCCGGTCTCCTGGCGCTGGCCTTCGGATTAACCGTCGTGCTCTCATTTATTGCCATTCCAGAAAAGGCATGGGTGATTGGCATTGCCGGTGGTTTCGTCTGGATCGTGTGCACGGCCTTTCTTCTTTTCTTCTTCCGGGATGCGCGGCCGCATCCGCCGAACGAACCGGGAGTTATACTTTCGCCGGCGCACGGAACGATCGATTACATCGACACCACCACTGAAACGCATTTTCTGAATGGACCCGCTCGGCGGATTTCCATCTATTTGTCTCTCCTGAATGTGCACGTCCAACATGCGCCGGTGTCAGGAAACATTGAAGCGCTGCAACACTTTCCTGGGCGGTGGTCTCGCGCGATTCGACGCGATGCGAGCCTGGGCAACGAGCATCTCCTCGTCGGCCTCACTTCTGACGAAGGACACGGCATGGCCCTGCGGCTAATCTCCGGAATCTGGGTGCGGCGGATCGTTCCGTGGATCAGTCGCGGTCAGCGGGTCGTTGGTGGAGAACGGATCGGACTCATTCGCTTCGGATCGCGCGTCGATGTGTTTTTGCCGCTCAGCGCGCAGGTGAACGTCAAGCCCGGAGACAAGGTGCGCGGGGGAGAGACCATTCTCGCGCACTGGTCGTAGGACGACACAGCCGCGCTCCGTTCGCCGCACAAAACTTTTACAACTGGCTTACGCCGAAATGACAACTCCCCGCCCGCGCGCGCTAGGTTCCCGGCATGAAAACAAAACGTTTCGCTCAAACAAATGAAATCAACAATCACCAAAGCCGAACTGTCAGCACGATGCTCTCGTGGCATCGCTGGACCTCACGCGTGAAGTTTCCGGCCATGCTTCTCGCCGCCGTTTTCGTTCTGGCCGGAACTTCCGTGCGCGCCAGCGATCCCATCGGCGTGTTCGCGAAGATCGACAAAGTCGTGTTGGAGCCCAACGACAGTTCTCCCGAGCGGATTCAACTCTGGGGCTCATTCTGTCTGGCCGATGACAAGGACAGGGACAGTTATCTCCCACCGCAAAAGGGGTATCTCTATTACAAGCTGCCCGCCGAGAAGTCGGAAGCGGCGCACAAAGAGTGGAACGATCTCAAGGCAAAAGCCGGCTCGGGCGACGTGATTGGATTCGGGTCGCGTTACGCCGCGAAGGCGAAAGTTCGCAGCGCGAACGAGAAGGCGGAAAACCCTGACGTTTATCCAGTTGCGTTTGGTTTGGTCAAAAGCAGTCAGCGCAGTTCGTCCTACGCCCCCATCAAAGCCCTGCAGGCCGTCACGGAAAAGAAATCGTCCGAACCCAAAGATCCCGGTAAAAACTGATCGAGTGCGTCGTTCTCCCTCTCCCCTCAACGGGGAGGGGGCTGATGAAAGAGGAAACGCTATGCTGTTCACGAGCGCGAGAAGACCGCTGCCACGGGGTTTTCCTCGTTCGACCCGTCTGGCGCGCACCACCCCTCACGCTCAATCCTTCTCCCCGTTGAGGGGAGAGGGAAGCCACGATGTGCGTGTCAATCACTTCCTCGTCCGACCGGGACTATCGAAGAGCCAAATGTCGCGATGGTTTCCACAGTTGCGCCATTCGCACTGGGATGCACTGCTGGTGTCACTGGCACTGCTACATGGGATCGTTCTCCTGAGCTGGCCTTCGATTCTGCTCATCGCTTTGGGCTTCTTGTGGAACAGCAACACCATCGCCCACTACTTCATTCATCTGCCCTTCTTTAAGCAGCCGTTTTGGAACCGTGCCTTCTCCGCTTATCAAACGCTTCTCCTCGGCGTTCCGCAGAGACTCTGGCGAGACCGGCATCTGGCTCATCATGCGGACGTGCGCTGGCGACTGAAATGGTCCAGGCAATTGATTTGCGAAACTGGACTCGTCCTCGCGCTTTGGATCGTGTTGCTGGCGGTTGCGCCGAAATTTTTTCTGACCATTTATGTTCCCGGCTGCGCGTTCGGATTGTGCCTCTGTTTTCTCCAGGGCCATTTCGAACACGCCCGCGGGACCACGAGCCACTACAGCCGAATCTACAATTCCGTGTTTCTCAATGACGGCTATCACGTCGAGCACCATGCGCATCCGTCCGCGCACTGGTCCGTACTTCCAACGCGCCGATCCGTTGACGCTCATTGCAGTCGTTGGCCGGCGGCGCTTCGTTGGATCGAGGCGATCAACCTTGAGACGCTCGAAACTTTTGTGCTGCGTTCGAAAGTTCTTCAGCGCTTCGTCCTGTCCCGGCACGAGGCCGCTTTCGAATCTTTGCTGGAACGAGACGAACGGCCCGAACTCAAGAGCGTGGCTATCGTCGGCGGCGGACTTTTTCCCAGAACCGCGCTGGTGTTGCGGAAACTCCTGCCGCAATGCGCTCTCACCGTCATCGAAGAAAATCCCGCGCACATTGCCACAGCACGACGCTGGCTCGATGACGGCATCGAATATGTCGCGGCGCGTTACGACGGCGGGTTTGCCCGGCAGTTCGACGCTGTCGTGATTCCACTCGCCTTTCGCGGCAATCGCGAGGAGATGTGCGGGAACAGAGCGGCGAAGACGTTGTTCGTGCATGACTGGATCTGGCGGCCCCGCCGGAAGAGCAGGGTGATTTCGTGGCTGCTGCTGAAACGGCTCAATCGGGTGGACGCATGAAGGCTGCGGCGCTCCTGTGTGTATTCGTGGTCGCCCGGCTGGTGATTCTCACCGGATACGATTTGGAATGGTCGCCGCGCACGACACTGGCGTTGTTCTGGCAGGACGCCGCGTTTGTTTTGGGCTTCGCCATCCTCGAACGCGTGCCGCGGTCACGCTTCGTCATCGCCGGTCTGTATTGGTTGGTCGCCGTTTACGTCGCGTTAAATGTGCCGGTGGTCCGGATGTTTTCCACGCCTCTGACCTGGCCCATGCTCCGCGCCACGCGGGGGACTTTGGCGGATTCCATTGGCCACCATTTTGATGTGGCGAATCTTGCCAGCGTGGGTCTCGTGCTGGTCACGGCGGCGATGATGCCGATGTGGTTGCGGCGTCTGCGCAATTCTTTGCTGGTAGGGCGCGTCGCTCCGCGCGCGCCGTGCTTTGGCCACGCGACTGCTGAAATGCGGCAACCCGCCCGCGAGGCACGCGGCGCGACGCGCCCTACCTTTCGACTGCAAATGTTTGGAAAACGACTGCTCACTTCTGCAAAGGGCTATGTAACGCTGGCGGCGGGTTTTTACGCGACGTTGAGCGTCTTGTGCCTGCTCGGATTCTGGAGCAGTGCTGGTATCGACACGGCAGGGTTGCAACGAAACTGCATCGCAACACTCATTTCAAGCGCGCGCCAACAAGTGATGCCGCGCGCTCACGCGGACGACTGGCGAGGCACATCTGCCGCTGAAGGCTCTACACTCGCTTCGTGGCAAGGGACCGCCAAAGGACGAAATGTCGTGCTGGTCCTGCTTGAATCTACGGGAGCGCGGCACCTGAAGTTTTACGGCGCTGACCTCGACCCGACCCCCAACCTCACGCGGATGGCGCAATCAGGAATTGTGTTCGACCGCGCCTACGCCGCGTATCCGGAAAGCATCAAAGGCCTCTTCTCGATTTTATCTTCGCGCTATCCAGCGATCGAAACCTCGCCGGAGAGTTACCGGCACATCGGCAAACCGAGTCTGGCCCACGCGTTACGCACCGAAGGCTATCGTACTGCGCTGTTTCATTCCGGCCGTTTCATGTATCTCGGCATGGAGGACGTGATTCACGATCGCGGCTACGAACAATTGTTCGACGCGGGCGCAATCGGCGGCCAGCACGAATCCAGTTTCGGAGTCGAAGAACCAGCCACTGTGGAACGAATGCTCGAATGGTTGAAGCAACTGCCCGCCGACGAACCGTTCTTCCTGACGTATTTGCCGACGGCCGGTCACCACCCTTACCTGACGCCGGAACCGGGACCATTTTCCGACGAGAGCGACGCGCAACGGTACCTCAACGCCCTGCACTACGGAGACCAAGCATTGGGCCAATTGATCGAAGGAATGAAAAAGCTGGGGCGATACGAGAACTCGCTCTTCGTTTTCTGCGGCGACCACGGGGAAGCCTTCGGCGAGCACGCGGGAAATTTCGGTCACACCCTTTACCTCTACGAAGAGAACGTGCGCGTGCCGCTGGTCATGTTCGCGCCCGGACTTACGACTGCGCAGCATCGTGTTCCGCACCTGGCCAGCGTCATCGACCTCACTCCGACCGTTCTTGATCTGCTGGGTCTGGAAATCCCTCGGCCCTATCAAGGTGTCTCCCTGTTGCGGGTCCAACCCGACACAGCCTTGTTCTTCACCGACTATTCCACGCGTCTGGTGGGCCTGCGTGAAGAGCGGTGGAAATTCATTTACGAATTCGAATCTGGCCGCTCCAGCTTGTTCGATCTGGAACGCGACCCGAAGGAAACGATCAATCTGAGTGCCGCATTTCCCGACCGAACTCGTCTCTACAAGGACCTGGCCAAAACCTGGATCGCCGCGGAGAAGGAATCCGTGTTGCGTGACTCAGTTCGCGCGAAAGAATTTCAATTAACGCACGCGCGGTCACAATCGGAATTAAATCGTTAATTGTGTCATTAGCTTTTCGAGAGCATCACCTTCCGTTGAATCGGATCGCAGGAAGGCCAGTCGAATCGTTCTGTGTTTCCCGTAAGTCATATGCCGACCCGATTGGGGATGCTGGTGTGGACGGCCCTGTCGGCTCTCCTTCTGCTCTCTGAAAACAACAACGCCACGGCTGCTGACGAAACGCTCTATAATGGCATTGCCCTTCCCTCACCCTGGCCCCCGCGCCTTTCTGATTTTCCCACGTCAGTCGAGAAGGACCCGGTGGTGCCGCCTTACTTAATCGCGCCGCCGGCCGTGATCCCGATCGATGTGGGACGGCAACTCTTTATCGATGACTTTCTGATTGCCGACACCACGCTCACGCGAACATTCCACCTGGCCACGTACCATCCGGACAACCCCGTCCTCAAGCCGGACAAGCCTTGGGAGATGAAGAATCCGGATCATGCCGCGGCCATGGTTTTCAGCGACGGCGCCTGGTACGATCCAAAGGACGAGCTGTTCAAGATGTGGTACATGGTTGGGGAAAGCGCTTCCACGGCTTATGCCACCTCTCGCGATGGAATCCGGTGGAACAAGCCTTCCCTCGATGTGCGTCCTCCGACCAACATCGTGCAGCCGGGCGGCCGGGACTCGAGCACGGTCTGGCTCGATCTGGAAGAAAAGGACCCAGCGCGGCGTTTCAAAATGTTCCGGGTGATCGGCGCGGGCGGGGCAGATCCGGTCACCGAGTGGAACAATTGGGTCATGGCGATCCATTTTTCGCCGGATGGCATCCACTGGGGCGAACCCGCCGCCAAAACCGGCCGCGTCGTGGATCGGAGCACGGCGTTCTGGAACCCGTTTCGTCAGGTGTGGGTTTACAGCATTCGCCACGTCTATAAGGTCGGAGATGCGGTGGATAAGCGATATGGCTTTGCTCGGCGGCGTTCTTACGTGGAAGGTGCCGATGTTCTCGCCGCCGCGCGATGGACGGTGAACGAGCCGCTGCGCTGGACGGATGTGGACCGCCTGGACCCGCAACGCGATGATCTCAAGATCAAGCCGCAGCTTTATAACCTCGACGCCGTCGCCTACGAAAGTTTGCTCATCGGTTTCTTCACCATCTGGCGGGGCCAGCCTGCGGATCGTCACAAACCGAACAACGTCGTGTTGGGCTACAGCCGCGACGGATGGCATTGGTCCCGTCCCGACCGGCGCGCCTTTTGTCCCGTGTCCGACAAGCAGGGTGACTGGAACGCCAACAATGTGCAGTCTGCCGGCGGTGGATTTCTCGTCGTGGGCGACGAACTCTATTTCTACGTCAGCGGCCGAACGGGTGTCGCCGGCACGAACAAAGCAGGCACGTTGACGACGGGACTGGCGACGCTCCGTCGCGACGGGTTCGCCTCGATGGACGCGGACGAAGCGGGCGGCACGCTGACCACGCGGCCCGTGCGCTTTGGTGGAAAACATTTGTTCGTCAATGTGGACGATCCGAAGGGCGAGCTGCGCGTTGAAATTCTAACGCCGTCCGGTGGAGCCATGCCGCGCTTCACTGTGGAGAATTGCGTGCCAGTAACGACCGGCAAAACCTTGCAGGCTGTTCGCTGGAACGGTGTTGTCGATTTATCCTCTCTCGCGAACCAGCCGGTCCGATTTCGATTCCACCTGAAAAACGGCAAGCTGTACTCCTTCTGGGTTTCGCCAGAGATTTCCGGAGCCAGTCACGGCTACGTCGCGGCGGGCGGGCCAGGATTTTCCAGCAACCGGGATTCCGGCACTTCGTCGAAATGATCGGCAGGCTTGCTTTCTTTGCCGCTGTCGCGGTGGCCACGACTGCGGAGGCGGGACGATTTGGGTCCTCAATCCTGTGAAGCTAAAAAGTCAAAGTGAGAGCCGATTGCAGCAACGAACTCGCTAAAGTCTATGAAGAAACTCACGCGCAGAAAATTTCTGGAACAGTTCGTGTTAGCGGTGTCGCTGTTCGTTGTGACAGCGGCGTCGGGTAGCACCATCCGCTTCGAGCCGACCGACTCGCTGCCGCGATTGCGTGACAAGCTCGCCTCTGCGCCAGACATCACAGAAGTGATTTTTGAAGGAGGCGTGTATCATGGCAGTCTGCTGGTGAGCGGGCCGAAGGACACGGATTTCTCGCAACGCCCGTTGCTCATCCGCGCTGCTGATGGCGCGAGTGTGCTGTTTGAAGGTTCGAAGGCTGTCGAGAAGTTCCAGCCGCACGAGGAATGGCCCGGCGTGTTCTCAATGGATTACACGCATCGTGGCGGTGATTACCCGAAATTCTGGGAGCCGCGCACGCGGGTGCGTTACCGGCTGGTGGCGGACCGGCAATCGGTCGCGCGATTTCCGGCCACTTTCACGGTCGAAAAAGACCGGCTGCTGTTTCACACGAGTGACGGAAAAGCGCCGCGCAACGGCGAGTTGCTGATGAGCGCGGAGGACAATGGCATGTTCATCAATCGCCCTCACGTCACCGTGCGCGGCATCGCGTTCCAAAATTTTCTGGCGCGTGACAAGTGGAGCACGGGAATCGATCTGCGCGTGGACAACATCACCGTGGAGGATTGCAGCGCAACCAACGCTTCACATGGATTCATCATTACCGGGAAAAACAACGTGTTGCGTCGCTGCACCGTGGAAGATGCCGGTGGCGGCGTCTATGTCGGCGGCGAGAATGCCACGGTCGAAGACTGTCGCTTCTACAAACGGCGCGACACATTCATGGTGCCGATGTACGCGCAGGATGACACGGGCATTCAGTATTACGTTCCGGCGCGCGGCGGTTTGATTCGCGGCAACTTGTGCGAAGGCTTCGGCATGGGCGTGTTCATCAAGGCCCACACCGCGCCCTATCTCGTGGAGCACAACACGCTCGTTGGTCTGGGACAGGGACTTGGATTCGGTTCGACGAGTTGGCATCCGGAACAACGCTTTCGCTACAACATTATCGCCGACTGCGCACGCACGGCTGAAATCTTCACAGACGAGAACAAAGGCAGCCGGGACATTGACTACAACTGCTACTGGTCTTCGTCGCGCAACGATCTGAAGAAAGTCGGAGCGAATGACATTGTGGCCGATCCGAAGTTTGTCTGGCCGGAATGGCGCGATTATCGACTGGCGAACACCAGTCCATGTTTGAAGCTCGCCGACAAGGCGGGACCGTGCGGCGCATTTCCGACTGTCGGTGAATCTCAGATCCAGTTCGGTCCATCGCGCCAATGGCACGTGAGTGAAAAAGGGCGCGACGGGGCCGACGGTTCAGCCGAACAGCCGGCGCGCACGATTCAATTCGCTGTCGATCGTTCGAGGCCGGGTGACACTGTTATCGTTCATCCCGGTATTTATCCCGAGCCGATTCGCATCACGCGCGGCGGAACGAAGGACCGTCCCATCGTGATTCGTGCCGCGAAACGATGGGAAGCGATCCTTGATTCCAATCGCAACGCGCCGGTGATGATCGAAATCAATGGCGCGCCGCACATCGAGATTTACGGCTTGGAGATTCGCTGGTATCGCGACATCGCCATCAAGATCGAGGAATCACCGCACGTCACTGTCGCTGATTGCCGTATCTGGAACGCGCACTGGCACGGCGCATGGCCGACTGGTTTCGGCATTCGCGCGGTGAAGTCGCCGGGCTTTGTCGGCCGCGGCAATGTCTTGTTCCGACAGGAGCACGCCTTCTGGTTTTATCACAGCCCCAGTGTGACGCTGACGCAAAACACATGCGTGGCGAACCTGTATTCGGCTACCGCACTGCTCTATTCGTGCGAGAACTCCATTTGCCGAAACAACAGTTTCACCTTTCAGGGAAACGACGTGATCGTCATCGAGGAAAACATCGGTAGCAAAAAGCTAAGCACATTCGATTGTGACTACAACAACTACGGCACCACCCTGCGCGATCAGCCTCCCGGCACGAAGTTTGACCGAATCACGCCGCGCAAGCATGAAGGGTTTCTCAGTGGATACACGAAGGCCATCGTCAATTACTCGGAGTACAAGGGGACGGGGAAGCGTTACGTCAAGCTGGACGAATGGCGTGAGTTCTCGGGGTTGGACCAGCACACGATTTTCGCTGACCCGCTTTACAAGGATACGGCCGAACGGGATTTTCGCCTGGAGACGAAGAGTCCCAATCGCAGCGCGGGGGCGAACGGCGCGACCATTGGCGCGCTCAAAGACTGAACAGGCATGGAAGTGAAACGTCTCATCGTCTGCTTCGGTGTGTTGTCCGCTCTCCACGCCACGGCGCAAACTCCATTGTCCGAATCACGGACGACCTTCCCGATTTGGGGCGAAGTGTTGGATGCACGGAGCGGAAAGCCGCTTCCTTGCCGCATCTACATCCGGCGCGCCGATGGCTCCTGGCATTTCGCGAAGTCAGCGTCGCCTTCCGGCTCGGCAGTGGAGTATCGCAAGCAGAAGGATTGGAATCCGGCTTCCGTCGAAATGCACACCACGCTCTCCGCTCATCCGTTTATCGCGAACGTTCCGCCCGGCGCGTACACCATTCTCGTTGAGCGCGGGAAGGAATACTTCCCCGAATCGCATTCGGTGAAAGTCGAGAGCGCAGACGTTCGCGTGACGATTCGGCTCCGGCGCTGGATCAATATGGAAAACGAAGGCTGGTATTCCGGCGACACGCACGTGCATCGCCCGCTCAATGAACTGACCAATCTGTTGCTGGCCGAAGATCTCAACGTGGCGTTCCCGCTGACCTCGTGGGTGAGAGATGCTTTCGTGGCGCCTGCGAAGAGCGGTCAAGGCGACGATCAGCAGCGGGCCGAAGTGATGGCCGTGGACAAGACCCACGTCATCTACCCGCGCAACACTGAGTACGAAATTTTTCGCGTCGGACAAAAAGACCACACGCTCGGAGCGTTTTTCGTCCTCGGTCATCAAACCGTTTTTCAGGAAGGCGTTCCCACCGTGCGTCCCGTTGGCCGGCGCGCGCGCAAGGAGGGTGCATTGCTCGAACTCGACAAGCACAATTGGCCGTGGTCGATGATGCTGGTCCCCATTCTGGAGGTGGACCTGTTCGAACTGGCGAACAACCATCTTTGGCGCACGGAGTTTGGCTATCGGGATTACGGCGACGCTGCGCCTGAATACATGCGCGTGGAGCGCGCCTCGAAGGATTGGACCGAGCGCGGGTGGGTGGATTACGGATTTCAAAATTACTACGCGCTGCTGAATTGCGGTTTTCGACTGCGCCCGACGGCGGGCACAGCTTCGGGCGTGCATCCCGTCCCGTTGGGATTTGGCCGCGTTTATGTCCACCTTGATCGACGGTTCAGTTACGACGCCTGGCTCCGTGGACTCGACGCAGGCCGAAGCTTCGTGACCACCGGCCCAATGCTCTTTGTTGAAGCGAATGGGAAGGACCCAGGCCACGTTTTCAAATCCGGCGATGCGAAGCCGCGGACTTATCGCGTCGCTGGTCTCGCGAAGAGCGCCGTTCCACTGCAATCCATTGAGATCGTGGTGAATGGCGAAGTGGCGCGCACTGTGCCCGCGCGCAATCGCGAACGGTCGGGCAAAGGTTATGAAAGCGAGATCGACGAAAAGTTAAAACTCGATCAATCGTCGTGGATCGTTGTGCGCTGTTTCGAGGATCGACCGGACAAGCGCGTCCGCTTTGCCCACACGGCGCCGTTCCACATCGAAGTTCCGGGCAAGCCGCTCCGGCCGCGCCGGGTCGAGGTCGAGTTTCTGATTGCGCGGATGGAGGGCGAACTGTCTCGCAACGCCGGCGTGCTGCCAGCCGCTGCGCTGGATGAATATCGCGAGGCGCTGCGCATCTACAAAGAGATTGCGCGAAGCGCCCGGAACTGAATTGCCGTGGCGAACTCTTCGTGGAATTCTGACCGTGAATCCGGTGGTGCCATGAGATTCAAAGAGTATTTGCTGCCCCGTTGCGTGTGCTTTGCGTTGGCGGTGGTCCTGACAGGACCGCGCGCTCAGGGCGCGGTTGACTTCGCGCGCGAGGTGCGTCCGCTGCTGGAAACGCACTGCTTCAAATGTCATGGGCCGGAAAAGCAAAAGGGCGGACTGCGGCTCGACACGAAAGAGGGCGCGTTCAAACCCGCGGATTCCAGCGAGAAGGCCATCGTGCCCGGCCACGCGAACGAAAGCCGGCTCATCAAATTGGTTTCCTCGAAGGACGCCGCGGAGCGAATGCCGTCGAAAGGCGAGCCACTGTCCACCGCACAAATCGATCTGCTCAAACGTTGGATTGACGCAGGAGCGGAATGGCCGGAAGCGAGCGCATCCACTGGCGGCTTGGCCCGGGCCGAAATGATTGTGACGGATGAAGACCGCAAGCATTGGTCTTTTCTTCCGCTCCAGAATCCGGCGCCGCCTTCGGCTGAGAACTCCAATGCCGTTCGCACGCCGGTAGATCGTTTCATTCTCGCAGCGCTGGAAAAAAAGAACCTGGCGCTTTCGCCGCCGACGGATGGACGAAAACTGGCGCGTCGAATCTATTTCGATCTCATCGGTTTGCCGCCCACGCCCGAGCAAGCTGAGTCCTTCGTTCAGAAATTCGCGAAGAACTCGCGCGAAGCGGTCACGTCCCTCGTCGATGAATTGCTGGCCAGTCCGCATTACGGCGAACGGTGGGCGCGGCATTGGCTCGATGTGGTGCGCTATGCCGACAGCAACGGTTCGGAAAGCGACGCGGACCGGCCCACTGCTTACCACTACCGCGACTTCGTCATCCGCGCCTTTAACGAAGACATGCCGTTCGACACGTTCGCCCGCTGGCAACTGGCCGGTGACGAACTGGAGCCCGATAATCCGCGGGCCATCGCCGCGACCGGCTTCATTGTGGCCGGCACTTACACGGCGCTCCCGGCCAATCTGATGGAGGAGGAGCGCACTCGCGAACGTTTCAACGAACTCGATGACATGATCGCAACGACTGGCTCGGCCATGCTTGGCCTCACGCTGGCCTGCGCGCGATGCCACGATCACAAATACGATCCGGTGCCGCGGCGCGACTATTACCGGATTCAATCCGCGTTCAACGGCGGCGACCGCGCGGAGGTGCCGCTCGCACCGCTCGAACAGGTCCGGCGTCATCGCGAGACGGAAGCGAAATGGAAGAGCGAATTCGATTCGGAGAAAAAGCGATTCGATGACTGGTTGAAGGAAACGAAAAAGCCGCACGACACAGCGGCGCGGCACGCGAGAATTGACGTGTTAAAAATCAGCGACGATGAAAAAGCGCTTCTGAAAGACAATTCTGATTCGAAGGAAGCGAAAGCATTGGCAAAGAAGTTTTCCAACGAACTTAAGGTCCAGGACAAAGACTATCGCCCGTTCCTTTCCGTGGAACAACGCGCCGAGTGGGACGCCCGTGAGAAGGCGTTCAAGGCCGTGGAAGCGCGCAAACCGAAACCGTTGGCCAGCGCGCTGGGGTTCGCCGACTTTGGCCCGAAGCCGCGCGAAACTTTTCTGCTGGCCCGGGGCGATTTCCGCGCGAAGAGCGAGCCGGTTGAGTTGGGATTCTTAACTGCGCTTACACGGGACAAAACGCCGGCGGAATATTGGGCCGCCGCGCGCGCCGAAAGCCGCCGCACCGATTCCACGCAACAGCGGCGCGCGCTGGCCGAGTGGATGACGGACATCGAGCACGGCGCAGGCACGCTCGTCGCGCGGGTGATCGTGAACCGCGTCTGGCAGCATCACTTTGGCCAGGGACTCGTCCGTACCGTCAACGATTTCGGCGCGCGGTGCGACCCGCCCACGCATCCAGAATTGTTGGAATGGTTGACGAGCGAATTTGTAAAGGGCGGTTGGAAGTTGAAGCCGTTGCACCGGCTCATCATGACGAGTTCAGTGTATTTGCAGGACACCACGTTCGATGCGGGCAAGGCAAAAGTCGATCCAGACAATCGCCTTCTCTGGCATCGCCGTCCGCAACGCATTGAATCCGAGATTCTGCGTGACTCGATGCTCGCTGTGAGTGGCACGCTGAACACGCAAATGTTTGGAGCGGCCGTGAAGGCGCCTATCGCACCCGAAGCGATTCAGGCGCGCAACATGAAGGACCCGTATCCGAATAACCTGAAGGACACTCCCGCTACGCGCCGCCGCAGTGTTTACATGTTTCACAAGCGCGTCGTGCAACATCCGCTCATGCAGGCATTCGATGGGCCGGACGCGCAAGCCAGTTGCGGCCGCCGCGAGAATACGACCGTTGCCCCGCAGGCCCTGGCTCTGTTGAACGACAAGTTCGTTCGCGCGCGTGCCATCGACTTCGCGCAACGAGTGGAGAAGGAGGCGGGCGCGGAACTTGAGGCGCAAGTTCGTCTGGCCTGGCGGCTGGCGCTTGGCCGCGAACCATCAACGACGGAACGGGAATCCGGCGCAGCCTTCATCAACGCTCAGCTTCAGCAGCGTTCGACGCGCGAATCGAACAAACCAAAAACCGATTTGCAAAAATTCGTCCTCGCCGATTTTTGCCAGGCCATCTTTGCTCTCAACGAATTCATTTACGTGGATTGAGCGGGGTTTATCGGCTCGCCCGCATCATCGTCGGCCCGACGCTGAACGTGCGCTCGATGCGGCTGACGTTTCCCTGCTGGTCTTTGACGGACACGATGAGTTTGCCGGGGGCGAGCTTCTGCATCGGCGCGATGAGTTTCAATTCCCACACGCCTTGTGAGAGCGGCTTGAATCCTGGCGCGAGGTTCTTGCCGGCCGCGATTCCGTTGATCGGAAAATCGGCGATCACAGTGAAGCTCTGCGCATCCAGGCCGGTATAGTAGTCGTGTGCGCCGATGAGAATGCGGTCGAAAGAAATGTTTGCGCCGGGTTGTGGCGTCGTGACAGTGAGCGTCGGGCGATTGTCGTCCAGCATCCAGCCGAAGTGGCGCGTGCCGGGAGCTTCCGGATCATAGTCGAGATCGATCGGGCAGCCGAGATCGATCCAGCGGACGATCGTGAAACGATCTTCGTCGGTGAGTGGCGCGACTTTGACGAGACGGCCATCGGCAGCCTTGTATTTGCCGGCGACGGCATCGGGCGGCGGCATCTGTTCACCGAGAAAGTCGAGGTCGTAACGATGCCGGTTCTTGTCTGTCGGCACGCGCTGGCCTTTGTGCGTGAAGTATCCGGCGCCTGGCTCCGGCTCGGACGGATGATCGTCGTTGGAGAAACCGTCGAGGCGTTCGCCAAAAATTTTCCAGACGAGGAGCGAGCGGCGCGACTGCATCTTGCGGATGTAGCGCGAGGCGTTTGGGTAGCCCCATGAGTCGTACCCGATTGGCTTGTGGCTGAACTTCGCGCCTTCATCGAGCGCGAGGCGGTAGTAAGTGCCAGGAAATTTTCCGTGTTGCTCGCGCGAGATGAGTCGATCGTCGGCGTCGAGATCGAGGTTGCCGGCGGGCCTGTTCGTAGCAGCCGACGTAAGGAAGCTCTGATCAGTTTCGAGTTTCGAGTTTCGGGTTTCGGGTTTTGAACTGTGGCACGCCACGCAACTGCGCTGGAGAATCGGTTGGATGTCGCGCCAATACTCGACGTTCGCCGCGCCCGCACTGTTCTCGTGCTTCGCGAAACGCAGCCCGGCTTCGTCCCTCATGTCCCACTTCTGCTTTGATTCATCACGGCCTTTCGTCGTGAGCAACGGCGTCGAGTTGATGAGGTCCCACGTTTTGTAATCAGCTTTCGCCGCAGCGGTGAGATTGAAGTCGGTCGGCTTTTGGCTGTGCGCGTGGCAGCCGCCGCAATTATTGCGCACCTCGCCCGGGCGAAGCTGGTGCCAGGTTTGCGCCGTGTTCAACACCATGCCACGCTTGTCGAGGGTTTGAAATGTGAAGGCGGTGTCGGCGGGAATCTTTGCCAGAAAACTCGTGTCGGGATTGCCGTCGGGATCGAGCGGTTCACCCGTTACCCCGCCCCTCTCCCCTCCGAGGGGAGAGGGAGAAGTGAACTTCCGCACTGGAATCTCGCCGAGAATCCGTAGCCGCTCGTTCGCGTGATTGTAGAAACGGCTTCCAGCGTTCGCACCCCTCTGTCGGTCGGTCGTCGGCTCCATCGCGAGGATCCGAATCGCGTGGATGTCGCTGTTTTCGTAAAGGCCCACGTCGCCGCCCTGGTTGTGATGATTGAGCGGCATTCCGTTACCGTGGCTCGTGAACGCGTCGAGTCCGCGCCATGGATCGTTGCCGCCCGCGTAAGTCGCCGTGACTTTTCCTTCCGGCACGCGGCCGTTCGGAAAGCTCTCGCGTTTGTAGAGGCTCGACGTGCCGACCAGCCCAAACGGCGTGCCTTCCGGCAGGTGTTTGGAGAGCGAGCCATTGTTCGCGAGCGGCGCGAGACGCTTCGGTTCCTTCATTCCGTAAATTCGCTCGTATGAAACCAGTGCGCGCGGCCAGCACTCGTTGTAGTTCGTGTCGTTTTTGATCAGCCGCATCTGCGCCGGTTCCTCAACAACTGCGCCGTTCTTCACAAGATAAATTCCGCCGTCCAGTTGCGGCAGGTGTGTGTATTGGTGGTTGACCGGCCCGGGCGAATAAACGGTGAGCATGTGATTGTTCGGCGCGCCGGACGGATGCGTGAACTTGCCCACGGCCGGCGAATGCTTGTCGCTGAGCACCGATGGGTCTGCCGGACCTTCGACGCCATGCGAGAACGGCGTGAGCGACACTGAACCGACCGGCATGAACGGGAGCCGATACCATTTCGGTTTGGCGTTGTAGAAACGGCCATAGCGCCACGCCGGACTGCTGTTCATGTGCGCCGAATGAAACGCCGGCTCCCCGTAGGGCGGATTCAATGGCAGCTTGATGTAAGCGCCGAAGCCGGAGTTGTTCTGGTTGTAGTACTCTTCCACCACGAGCGAACCATCCGAGAGTTGCGTCTGGAAATGAAACCCGTTCGCCGCGGCAATCGTATCGAACGCGCTCACGAGCGGCGCCCAACCCGTGCCGTCCGGATTGATGGTCCAGATGCCCCACGAAATGTCCGAGCGCACGCCCTGGGATTCGAGCGTACTGAACATGATGCGCCCGTCCGTGAGCACCACCGGGTGCAGTGCGCCCGCAATGTTCAAGTGGCCGACCTTCTCGATGTTCTTGCCTGGACCGTCGTTCGAATCGTCCATCACGAAGAGTTGCAGCGCGACGGCGGGATAACCTTTGGACGGACGAAACCCATCGCGGTTGCTGCTGAACACGATCCGTCCGTCGGGCAATGGACACGGTCCCATGTTGAACACGCCGTAGTCGTAATGGGTGCGGCCCGATTGTGGAGTGCGGAAGTCATCCGACCATTTCGCCGCGCCTGTGTTCGGCGTGAACGTCTGGTCCGTGAGCTTCACGATGCGCCGCGACTTGATGTGAATCTTGAAAATGTCCGCGCCCTGCCGCGGTGGCGACCATTGGCTTGCCTTCTGCAAATTGTGGAGGCGCGAGTAATAAACCCATTGGCCATCGAACGACACCATTGGGTCCGTGATCGAGCCATCGCCGCCCGCGACAAGCAATTCCTCCGAGCCATCGGGCCGCAACAACATCAGGTCCGCCCCCGGCTCCATCGTTACCGGCTGCGAAAAGTCCGTGTAGAAGCGTTTGTGCTTCACGTCCCCCGCCCGCAACGCACGCACGTACACGATGTCGTAGTCATACTTCACCGATTTGTCCGCGGAGATGTGCGGGACGGTGACGTTGATGACGTTCGTGAAGCGCGGCTCACGGTCCGCGGCAGCGAAAACACCGCCCGCGAACGCAAAACTGGCGGTCACGAAAAACCAGCGGGAGTCCATGCCATCAGTAAGCCCGAAGAAGCAGGTGGAAGCAAGCGAAGCTCCACGTTCTGATGCCGCAAGATGGAAGTCCCTTGATCGAACGTGCGTTGAATTCATAAACCGCGGTACGTTTCAGCCAGCGAGAGTGACTCTGCGCTCTGCTACGAAATCAATTGTGGAGAGTTCTACCTTGCCTTTCGGAACAGTTGCGGCGCTAATGATGGCGCTCAAGCCATGAAACCAAAGAGTCATCCCGGCGGTTCTCGTCTCCAAAAAAAGTTCTATCCAATCATTCTCCTTTGTGTTCTTGCGATTGGTTTGGGCTTCGGTGCGACGAAAGCGTGGTTCAGACCGGCCACCGCGAGCCAGGGTCACACTGGCACTCCTTCCACGGGCGACAAATCAGCGCTTCTTCCTCTGGCGGCTGAGCCTCGTCAGGAAACGGCCCGGCAGGTGGCGAAGCCGATGTCGCGCGGAGAGGCGGGTGTCCAGGTTTACGTCGATCCGATAACAGGTGAGATCAGCGCGCCTCCTCCACAGGCTGAAGGAACCGCGCGGATTTCGTTGCCCCACGAGGCGTTGAGCACTTCTACGGAAGGCTTGGTGGAAATTCCCCTCAATGGTCCTCACGGAGGTGTGATGTTGGATGTCAAAGGCCGGTTTCAGAGCCAAACCGCCGTGAGTGTCGATGCTCATGGCAACCTTTCTGTCCAGTGCGAGGCCGGCGTGGCTTCTGCGAAAGATTCATTGCGAAAAACGGACAACAAATCTCTACCCGGGCCGAATGACAGCGCGGGAACTCAACGCGGCAAATAGAAGCGCACATTTCTATGCCCCATCCCAAAGCTTCCAGCTTTCTGCCCCTCGCGCTGGCCGGGCTGCTTTGCGCAATCCATTTCTCTGACGCTGCGACGATCACAATCGTCAACCTGGACGGCGCCGGTGAGGGGTTTAATGACCCGACCGCGGCCACTCCGATCGATGGAAATTCCGGCACTACGGTGGGCCAGCAACGGCTCAAAGTTTTTCAGCGTGCCGCTCAGATTTGGGGCGCCAAACTTTCGAGTTCCATCACGATCCAGGTGGGCGCGCAATTTAATGCGCTCAGTTGCGGCGTCAGTTCGGGCGTTCTCGGGTCGGCAGGCGCCAATAATTTCATTCGAGACTTTGCCGGCGCTCCTGTGGCGGGCACATGGTACCCTGTCGCCCTGGCCAACGCGTTGGCTGGAACAGACTTTGATCCGGGCGGCCGTGATATCGATGCTCAATTCAACAGCAACATTGGCACCGCTGGTTGTTTGCCTACGCTCAGTTGGTATTACGGCCTGGTGGGAAGCCCGCCGTCCGGAGGGATCAAGTTGTTGGACGTCGTGCTGCACGAACTCGCGCACGGGTTGGGCTTTTTGAGTCTGGTTGACCTCACCACTGGAGCGAAGGCCCTGGGTTTTGACGACGCGTACATGCGCCATCTCGAAGACCATAGCACGGGCGAGATTTATCCCAACATGTCGAACGGGGAGCGTATAAACGCAAACAAAGACACAGGCGACTTGCATTGGGTCGGAACCAACGTGACGAACAACAGTAGTTTTCTGATATCGGGCCGGCACGCGAGTGGCCACGTGGAAATGTACGCGCCCAATCCTGTCGAGCCCGGCTCCTCTGTCAGCCACTTCAGCACGAGTCTCTCGCCCAACGAACTGATGGAACCCGCCATCAACTCGACTATGAATCGCACGCTCACCAGTTTCCTCATGAAAGACATCGGCTGGACCACCTTTGCCGAGGTATCCACCGTCATCGCCCGGCGCGTCTTCTATAACAACTCCGCTTGGGACCTCAACAATGCCGCCGCCAATACAAACGACGATTTGGCGATTGCCACGGACAAGAGTGCGCTTTTGCCGGGAGGCACTGCCACAGTGGCCAACTACACTTCCTACAGCCGCGGGCTGAACGGAGTCATGGTGGATATTTCAATCGTGCCGAGCAACCTGACCTCCGCCGACTTCACCTTCAGAATTGGCAACGACAACGTTCCGTCGGGTTGGAGTGCGGCTCCCGCGCCCACCAGCATTTCCGTGAGAATCGGCGAGGGCACTGGCGGTTCAGATCGCGTCACGCTGATCTGGGCCGACAACGCAATCCAGGGCAAGTGGCTTCAGGTCACCGTGAAGGCCAATGCAAACACCGGCCTGGCCACCGATAGCGTCTTTTACTTTGGCAACGCCATTGGGGAAACGGGCAACACCACGGCCAACGCCGCGGTCAACGGCATTGACGAAGCGCGTGTTCGGTCGAACCCGAGCGGTTCGGCGAGCATTACCAGCTTGTTCGACATCAATCGCGACAAGCTCGTTAACAGCGCCGATGAAACCCAGGTGCGCTCATTCAATACCACCTCCAGCACCATGCTGCAGTTGGTGGTTCTCCCCAGCAGCCTCGTGGCCGGCCTGGACGCCGGGCTGGTTCTGCAGCGGAGCAGCGCCGGCGAATTATTCATGGAATACACAAGACCGGAAGGGAGCCGCGTGGAAGCCGCTGACAGTTTGGGCGGCCCTTGGGAACTGCTAAGGGAAGAAACGACGGTCACCGGACCGGACGGTTTAACTCGCGGGCGCGTCCTCATAGATCGGCCCGCGCGGTTCTTCCGGATGGTGAGGCAATGACAAAAGAAATGGAAGGCACGGATTGTTAAGTGCGATGAAAGATCTTCAACTGAAAGTGTTGATTTGGACTATCGCAACGAGCACGAGTTGGCTCCTCACCTCCACGGCGTCCGCTGCATTGATAATCAACGTAGGGAATATTGACCTGCTCCCCAACCAATCCGGTCAGCAACACATATTTCAGGTTCAGAATACCGGTGGCACGGCCGTGGAGACGCTTGGAATTCAGTTCAACATTCAGATCGACAGCGGTGGCGCCCTCATCGTCGCACCGACCATCACTGCGGTTAACATCCTCACAAGTACCATCTTTGCGAGTGACAACAACGGCCAGGCCGGAGGGGCTGACACAGTGCGGCGTTGGGAAGTTTACACCCTGGAGAACGGTTCTCTGCCCAAGCCGGGCATCCCGACTGGCTTTTCGACAGTGGCCACAGTCACGTTCGACACCACGGGGTTCAGTTCCGGCACCTGGAATCTTTTTTTGACGACCCCGGCGGGGGGCACAGCTTACCTTGATCCGAACACGGGAGATCCGATGGCAATGACTCTGAATGCGGGCACGCTGACCGTCGTACCTGAACCGGTGAACGTGGCGCTGGGAGTCTTCGGATGCTTGATGGCCGCCTGCTTGAGCGCGCGGAACCGTCACGTCCGAGGAATGTTTCTTCGCTTAAAGGAAAGGCAGCAACCTTTTCGATTGCCGCCTTCGTAATGGCCGGTCCTTCAATTACTGCCCGCTCACTTCATCGATGATCGCTTGTGCTCCCTGGTTCAGCGCCTGCGCAGTTGCTGGATCAGCGACTTTGTTCTCCACCCGCTTCTTGAACAATTCAAGCTGGTGCAAACCAGCCGAAATATTGCCGTTGCCAAAGCTCGAACAAGCCGCGTTCAAGTGACCGAGCAGCCCGTTGCGCTCGCTTGGCTTCAGTGTCGCTGCCTTGACCTTCGCGACAAGCGTCTGCACCAGGTTACACGCCGTGAAGACTTGCACGGTGATGGTGTCGCTCGCGCTGGCGGTGCCGTCGGAGACAACCAGTGTAATTGCATAACTGCCAATCGGCAGTGCCACCGTCACGTCTTTTGCCGTGCTGAACGGTGTCGTGCTGTCGCCCTGAAACCACGCGTAGCTCAACGCATTGCTGTCGAGATCGGACGAAGCCGAGCCTTTGAGAAACACGAGCGCGTCCTGATTGTTTGCGGACACGAGCGCCAGGTTGCGCGTGAGGTTCGTGGGATCGGAAGCGGGCGCTGCCCAGGCCAGCGCGTTGGGCACGTCATTCACTGGCGTGACCGTGATGTTCACTGTCGCGGTCGCGGTGCTGCCATTCCCATCGTCAACCATGAACGTGAAACTGTCCGGCCCATTGTAGTTCGCAGCCGGAAGGTAAATGGCGGTGTTGCCCGTGCCTGTCACGGTGCCGTGCGTCGGCTGAGTGTAAGAGTAAGTCAGAACATCACCATCCACGTCACTGGCATTGAGGGTGATGCCGACGGCGGCGTCTTCCGACACGCTGAGATTTTGCGACGCCGCTGTTGGTGCATCGTTCACTGAGTTGACTGTGATGTTCACGGTCGCGCTCGACATTCCGCCATTCCCATCATCAACGGTAAAAGTGAAACTATCCGTGCCGTTGAAATTCGGCACAGGTTGGTAAACAACTTCACTTCCCGTGCCGCTCAAGGTCCCGTGTGTCGGCAGCGTGTACGAATAAACCAATGCATCGCCGTCCACGTCGCTGGCGCCCAGCGAAACTCCAATGGCTGTGTCTTCGACCGCTACGACATTCTGCTCGTTCGCAGCAGGCGCGTCATTCACTGGCACGACGTTGATTTGAATTGAGGCGGTGGTTACGCCGCCATTTCCGTCATTCACGCTGAAGAGGAAACTGTCGCTGCCGTTGAAGTTCGGGGCAGGCGCATAACTGAGTTGATTGCCGATGCCTGTAAGGACGCCGTGTGCAGGCTGAGCGTAAACGAAGGATAAAGTGTCGCCTTCGACATCGCTCGCAGTGAGGGTGATGGCCAATGACGTGTCCTCGTCCGTGGAAAGACGTTGGGCATCAGCAAACGGCGCGTCGTTCACCGGCGTGACGTTGATGTTCACGGTCGCGCTCGATACTCCACCATTCCCATCATCGACAGTGAAAGTGAAGGCATCCGGGCCGTAATAGTTGACCGTCGGCTGGTAAACGACGGTGTGACCCGGTCCGGATGCCAAAGTTCCGTGCGAAGGCTGCGAGTAAGAGAACGAGAGCGCGTCACCATCCACGTCACTCGCGGTGAGTGTAATGTCGAGCGAAGTGTCTTCGGGCGTCGTGACATTCTGAGCATCGGCGACGGGCGGATGATTCGACGGCACCTTTACCTCGATGCAGACATAGGCAATCTCGGTTTCCCACTGACCATCACTCGCCTTGAACGAGAACATATCGGGCCCGGCATACGTTGGATCCGGCGTGTAAGTCAGGTTTGGTTCGGCCCCGCTCAAGGTGCCGTGCTGCGGCGAAGTAAGCAGGGTGTAAATAAGCGGATTGGCGTCCGGATCGGTGGCATTCAAAGTAATGTTGGTGCTTTTGTCCTGGTCCACCGAAACAAAAGTGGAGTGCGCGGACGGCGGCTGGTTTTCGCCGACGCGGTGGCCGAGTAAGCGAAAATCAAAACTCATGTCACCGTTTCCTCCGTCGGCTTGATGCACCTCCACCGCAATCACATTGTTGCCATTCACGAGCACATTCGCGGGAACCACACGCTTCGCCAGAATGAACTCATCACCAGCCTCTATGTTGAAGCGCGCGCGCGTGGCGTAATTCACCGCGCCCGTGGGCATATTGCTGCGAAAAACTTCGACGCCATTGATGTACACGATGGCGCCGTCGTCGCGGAGCATTTGCACGGTGAGATTCGAGTACGTTCCGGCGTTCTCTACGTTGAACGCGGTGCGGAAGTAAGCGGCATTGATCGCAGGATTCAATTCGAAGAACTCGTCTCCCTCGCCGAAGCCGAATTGCGCGATGCCCAACGACCATGCGGTATCGTCGAACGACGGATCGCGCCAGACGGTTCCCTGATCCACGCCGTTATCGAGATAGAACCAGAGGTCGTTGAACGATATGAATGTGTCGGCAGCGCGACTGGAGCACGGAGCCGCAACCAACAGAGCACACAGGATTTTCGGGAGCAGCAGTCGAAGGCAGGCTGTCTTCATTAAGATGTCCTCGGTCGTCGTCTCGTGGAGCATGTGTTTCAAACGACCAAAACGTTGTTATGAAGAGCGAGCAGGTGATGAGCCAGCACAGTGCGCGCGCTCTGCTCAATACTGCAACTGAGGAGCCGCGCAGAATCTCACGGAATCCTCTGGATTCTCGTCAATGACAGGAATGATTGATCGATTTTGAGAAGACACCTCCGTCTCGTTTCGAAACTGTGTGCTTCAAAGCGAGACGGGCGTTGCGCAGTAATCGACTGGAATGAAAAGGAGTGACTCGCCTTAAGGAAGTCACTCCGCAATGCACCGTTTGTTTGGCCCAAGGTTCAGCGCGCTCTGGCTGATGCCTCGTTCGACTGCGGGCTTTCCAGGCCGCTGCTATTGACCGCCGTCACCCGATAATAATATGTCGTGCCGCTCGTCAGCCCGCTGTTCTGGTAACTCGTGGTGGCCGGCAACGTCGCGATCGGCGAATACGGCCCGCCAGCCACGGTCGAGCGATAGACCTTGTTCGAAACGACGTTCGGGCTGCTCGATTGCGTCCAGGTGAGAGCGATTTTCTTTTTGCCCTGGGTGGTTGCGGTAAGGTTGGCAGGCGCGGCAGGAGGGGTCGGCGGATTCGGCGTGGCACTCACTTCACTGGAATTGGCGCTTTCGCCGTCAACATTCACCGCGGAGACGACGTAGTAATAAGTGGTGCCATTGGCCACGGTAGTGTCCGTGTAACTCGTCGCCGTGACGTTCGGACCAATTGTCGTGTATGGGCCGCCGGGTGTGGTCGATCGCTTGACGTTGTAATTGGCCGCCCCGGCACTGGCGTTCCAACTGAGCGCGATTTGCGTATTCCCTGGCGTGGCCGACAGGCCTGTGGGCGGGTTTGGCGGGACACCGCCTTTGATGACGGTGAAATAGTCCTGCACTGCGCCGCTCGAGTTCACGAACTTGAAGTCAAGTTGGTTGGTCGAGAAGTCGAGCACGACCGATCCGAGGACGTTCAGCGAAACGAACATCGCCGGGTGGTTCAATGACCCCCCCGATGTCTGTCCCGACGATCCTGCGACGCTGTAAACCGCACCCTTGTGCGCCACCAGTCCCGGGGGTTTCAAATACGGCGCCGCATCGCGTCCGCTGCCGCCGTCGATCTTGTTCGTGTTATTGAACGTGGAGGAAACTCCGTAATGGCGATCGATGAGGAACGAACGCTCGTAACAGTGGCTGTGACCGGCCAGGACGATGTCCACCCCGCCATCTTCCAGGATGGGATTGAAATTCTGCCGCATCTGGACGAGTTCGTTTTCGGTATCAGAATTGTGAGAGCCTTTGCTGTAGGGCGGATGATGCCAGAATGCCACGATCCACGTGCCGAGGGTGTTCGCCAAATCACTGCGCAGCCAGTTGGCCATAATGCCGTTGGTCGCGCGATCGGCGGTCATCGAATCAAGGCAGATGAAATGCACGTTGCCGAAATCGAACGAATAAAAATGTTCGGTGCCGGACGGGACGCCGCCGCCTTCGCCTGCGGTCGGCAGCGTGAAGATGCCGAAGTACGGATATGTGTCCACGTAAGCAGTCGATTGCGCCGTCTCATGATTGCCGAGGGTGGAGAAGAGCACGGATTTGCGCAGCATCGTGGGATACATGTTGAAGACCGCGCCTTGGTACTCTGTGTCGCTCCCGACGTTGTAGGCGTTATCCCCGAGCATCAACCAAAGATCCGTGTGTTTGGTACCGGTGAAACCGTAATAGGCGTCCCGTACCGCGATCTGACTGGACGTTTGTGTGCCGGCATCGCCCAGCACCCACACACGCGCTGCAGTGTTCTGGCCAATAGGCGGGAACGTAAGGAAATAATGGTTTGCGTCGTTACCCGCCAGCGTCTCCGAGGATGAACCAACCGAGTAATAGTAAAGCCCGTTCGGCGCGAGGCCGCTGACGGTGATCTCATGTTCCGTCGTAATCTGCGCGTTGTAAACCGACGCGCCGAGATTTCCGGGCGCGTCGCCGTATTGCACCAGCGTGTCGGTGGCGGTGCTTGTCCGCCAACGCACGACAAGGCTGCTGGGCGTTCCGTTTTGCAAATAAGGCCCGCGCGTGAGAGTGGCCGCCAGGGCCGATGAACAAAGCGCGAGCAGGACGAATGTACGGAATACGAGATAACGCATAGTTGCCTCCTAAGTTGAGTTTCTCCGTTTGGTTCGCGGTGAGTTTATGAATTCAGATGCGTAAAATGCAACCAAAGAAACGGTCGTGAGAGGAAAGTTACTTCTTCGTCACCACGTTCGTCCTCCGTCAAATCTTCTTCACTCCCGTAGAACTTGTGCAGGGACGCGGTCGGCGACAGGCGAGAGCAACAGGTACCATCATTGAAATGAAAATCAGCCCCTGCCGAACAGTACGGAACACGAGGCGAGCGGTTTCGCGGCATCCGAGTTGAATTTCTTCATTGGCCCATGCCTGTGAGAACGATCGGCCTGAACGAGACCTTTTTTCCGTCGTGCAACCGGCGAGAGCAGAGTCGCCCTGGCGGTTTTTCGCACTTGCGTTTTGGGTGTTCGGCCCGGAAATTCTGCGCTCTTTATGGATTCAGGCTCACCGCCCTCGGCGGGATTCTACAATCTTCTCGGCTGGCTCGAGACGAACAAAAAACGCGTGGCCATCGGCGCGGGCGTGATTGCCGTGGCCGCGGCGGTCGCGGGATTTTTCGCGTGGCGCAGCGGCCAGCAGGCGCTCGAGGCGGAGGACGCGCTGTCGTCCGTACGAATATTTGGCCCGGGGGAGACGCCTCCGCCGGGAACCGCTGAGGCATTGGCCAAAGTCGCGGCGGAGTTTCCGAAAACGCAGGCTGCGCCCAAGGCCAGGCTCCGCGCCGCCACTGTTTTCTTCGAGCAGGGCAATTACACGGCCGCCCAGGAACAGTTTCAGAAATTCCTGCGCGAACACGGCGACACCGCATGGGTGCCGCAGGCCGTTTTGGGAATTGCCGCCTGTCTCGATGCCGAGAACAAAGCGAGCGAGGCCATCACGAAATACAGTGACTTCATCGCGAAGTATCCGAACGACCCCGCCGGCGATCAGGCGCGGCTGAGTCTCGCGCGTCTTTACGAACAAACCAAACAGCCGGCGCAGGCGCTCGACGTGCTGCGAAAAATGACGGAGGGCCAGAACCCAATGGGTTTCAGTCCCGGCGCGCAGGAGGCGCAGGAGAGACTGCGGCAGCTTGTGGCCAAACATCCCGAACTGCTCCCGCCGCCTCCCGCTCCGATATCGCCGAGCATGTTCACCAACGTCATGTCTCCGCCGACGAACGTGGTGGCGCCGCGAACGAACCTTTTGAACCTGACCAACCTGATTCGCCGCACCAATCCGCCGTTGATTCTCAACACCAACGCGCCAAAGATTTTGCAGACTCCGACTCCGGGACAAACGAACGCGGCCAAATGAGTTATGCAAACTTCACTGGGCAAGCAGTGCGTCGCTGAATTCATCGGAACGTTCGCGCTGATTTTCGTCGGCGTCGGCGCCATCTATCACAATGCGGGGCTGCTGGCGATCGCGCTGGCCCACGGACTGACCATCGCGGTGATGGTCTCCGCCACGGGTGGCATTTCCGGCGGACAACTCAATCCCGCGGTGACATTCGGCCTGCTGGTCGGCGGGCAAATGGACGTGCGCCGTTCCATCGCTTACTGGATTGCGCAACTCGCCGGTGCGACCGTTGCCGCTTTTTTGTTGCTCTTTCTTTTCACCGGCCAGGTGGACCCGAACAACCAGCCTTTGCCCGCCGCGACCATCGTCGCCAATGGAACGCCCACGCTCGCGCCCAAGGGAATTACTTTTTTGCAGGCAGTGATCATCGAAGCCGTGCTCACGTTCTTTCTTGTCTTCGTCGTTTATGGCTCGGCGGTGGATGGCCGCGCGCCGAAGATTGGCGGACTGGCCATTGGTCTTACCGTGGCACTGGACATTCTGTTCGGCGGCCCGTTCACCGGCGCGGCGATGAATCCCGCGCGCGTCTTCGGTCCGGCACTGGCGAGCGGACATTGGGGCGGCCATTTGATCTATTGGATTGGCCCGCTGCTCGGCGGCGGGCTGGCTGGTTTGATTTACGGCCGCTTTCTCATCAAGCAGCCGTGAAGTCTTTCTCAAGGAGTTGTTGAATCAATGAAGCTCACCATCATCGGGACCGGCTATGTCGGCCTCGTCACCGGAACTTGTTTTGCCGAAGTCGGGCACCACGTCATCTGCGTCGATAACAATGAAGAGAAAGTGAAACTGCTGCAAGGCGGCGGTATTCCCATTTACGAGCCGGGCCTTGAGGAGCTCGTGCAGAAAAACGTGGCGGGGGGACGGCTGCGTTTCACCGCCAGCACGAAGGAGGGTGTCGAGAATTCCGACGTGATTTTCATTGCCGTCCCGACGCCAGCGCAGGCCGATGGCTCCGTGGATTTGAGTTTCATCGAATCCGTCGCGCGTGAAATCGCCAGCGCCCTCACGAGCTACAAAATCGTGGTGGACAAGAGCACTGTGCCCGTAAGGACGGGCGACAAAGTGGCCGAGACGATCAAACGCTACTGCAAGGCCAGGATCGATTGCGATGTGGTAAGCAATCCCGAATTCCTCCGCGAGGGTTTTGCCGTCGAGGACTTGATGAAGCCGGACCGCATCGTCATCGGCACGCGCTCGCAACGGCCAGTCCCCGCGATGAAGGAGATTTACGCGCCGTTCAAAGCACCCATCATCGTCACGGACATCAACTCGGCGGAGCTAATCAAGCACGCAGCCAATTCCTTCCTCGCGCTGAAGATTTCCTACATCAACGCCGTGTCCATTATGTGCGAGGCGAGTGGCGCAAATGTGCAGGAAGTCGCCAATGGCATGGGCATGGACGCGCGCATTGGCCGCCGCTTTCTCGACGCGGGCATCGGCTTCGGCGGCAGTTGCTTCCCGAAAGACCTTAGCGCGTTCATCAAAATCTCCGAGCAACTCGGCTACGACTTTCGTTTGCTCAAGGAAGTTCAGCGTATCAACGCCGAGCAGATGGAGCGCTTCGTCAAAAAAATCACCGACACGCTTTGGGTGTTGAAAGACAAGACGATTGGCGTGCTTGGTCTTGCGTTCAAACAAAACACCGACGACGTGCGCATGTCGCCCGCGATTGATCTTTGCCAGCGACTGCAACGCGAAGGCGCGAAACTGCGTGTTTACGATCCGCAAGCAATGGAAAAGGCGAAGGCCGTGCTGAAGGACGCCACTTACGTCAACGACATGAACGAAGTGGCGAGCGGCTGCGATGCGCTGGTGATTGCGACCGAGTGGCCGGAGTTCAAAAAACTCGATCTCGAACGCGCGCGCCGCGAACTCACTCACCCGATTCTTTTCGACGGACGCAATCTTTTCGATCCGGCCGAGATGGAGAAACAGGGGTTCATTTACAAAAGTGTGGGAAGACCGTGAACTCCCGGTGGGGCGGGCTGTCCTCAGCCCGCCGCGGCGCGGTGAGGACACCGTGCCCTACCATCGTTTTGGGTGATGAACGTCATTGAAGTCAGCGCCGGCCTCGTCTTCCGCGATGGTAAGCTGCTCATCACCCAACGCCACGCGGACGCGCACCTCGGCGGCTTGTGGGAATTTCCCGGCGGCAAACGCGAATGCGACGAGTCATTCGAATCCTGCCTCGCGCGCGAGTTGCGCGAGGAACTCGGCATCGAAGTTCGCGTCGGCGAGCTGGTTGAGACCGTTGAGCACGATTACGGTGACAAACGCGTGCTGCTGAAATTCTTCCGCTGCGAATGGTTGGCGAACGAACCCTGTGCGCTTGGCTGCCCAGCTTTCCAGTGGATTACACGCGCTGAACTAACGTGCTACCAATTCCCTGCGGCAGATGCTCGCTTGCTCGAACATCTCGGCGAATTAAGCGACTGGCGTTTATGAAAATATGGCGAGTGCGACGAAGATGAATGAATGTCATATCGCGGCTGCCAAATGGCGATGTGCCTTACCTTGAGGCAACTATCGCACGAGCGGATCTTCGATCTCCGTGTCAGAGTCGTTCCAGTTCAGGTCCGCGTTCTGGAGGAGCATCAACAAACCTTCGGTGTCATACCCTTTGAGCAGATAAGTGTCCGCGCCGCTTTCCAGGGCTTCTTCCAGCGAGCGTTCCTGGTCGGTGCCGGTGAAGATCACCACGGGCAGCCCGGCCAGCCAGCGCTGTTTGCGAATCCACCGCAACACGCCCAGGCCGCACAAACCGGGCATGTGCAAATCGAGCACGACCATCCCCGGCAGCGGATAATTCTTCCGATTTCCAAAAATGCCGTCTCCCTTCAGGTAGCGGACAGCGTCATGGCCGTCATGGACAACGAGCGTTCGGATGCGCAGCGGGCTTTTCTTGACCGCCAGGCAGAAAAGCATGGCGTCCGTATGATTGTCTTCCACGAGCAGAACCGTAGGTAAGTGGTTCATAGCGTTTCCCCCTTTCTGGCTGATGGCAGGAATGTAACGGCGCAAAGCGAGAATGCCAAATGGAGAATGAGATTGGTCTGCATACACGCCTTAATTCGGTGAGGGACTTAGAGCAAAAAAGAAGCCACACGCCGCCCGGGCGGTTGTTTAATCGCTTCAGCAAAGCAAACATGGCCGCTTGTGATCGGCCTCAACGCTTCGCCCCGCTTGTGTCCACTTGAGTTGTGTTTGTGCCGCGTTCGCTTTCTCTGACGCGACTGACTTCAGCCGGCGCAGCGCCGAGAACTTTTCTCAAATATTGGATCGCTGCCGGTTGGGCGGGAAAATTCTCATGGGTGATACCGACGGCCTTGGGAATCACCACCACATTTGTGCCGATTCCATTCTGATATCGCCGGCGAAGTTCTTCGTTCTCGGCCTGGGCCAAGGAATGCGAATCGTCCTCCACGAGAAAAGTGTGCATCCGGGCAGGATTGATCACACCGGAGAATTTTGCGGTTCCTGCGTCGTCCCATAGCTCCTCGGCAATCGAGCCGTATGGATTCCCGGCGGCGCTGGGTTTGGAGACGCGTGCCGCCAGTGAGGACAGGACCGGTGTTCCCATTTTGCGCGCGAGAAAAGACCCGCCCGCCGTGGGAACCAACTGAATGAGCGAGGCTCTGGCGAACAATCTGTCGTCATCGGAAAGCAGGACCGCCTTTCTGAAAACCGTGGCGCCGTAGGAATAGGCCACTACGGTCATGTTCCTCGTGCTGTCATCTGCTCCGACGAGTCCTTCCCTGGCCCGAAGCTGTTTCATTTCCGCCACAAAATCCGCCGCGATCTTTTCCAGGCTGTCATGAAAGTTGTAGCAATAGAGAAGAACATTGTGCGTCTCCATCCACTCCCGGCCCAGCGCGGCCATTTCCATCCGGTCCTCAGTTGCGCCGTGCAAGAGCAACAGGATTGGTTTGTCGGGGAGCAATGCGATGAGCTTACTTTCTCCTTTGGCCGCTTCCGTTCGCTTGATCTGGTTTTCGGCTTTGGGCGTGGATTTGAATGGAAAGCCGCCACAACCGGCAAAAAGAATGACCGCGAGCACGGAAAAGAAACTCGCCGCGATTTTCATCTTCACCTTCGGAAGCCTGACAATTGAATTCTTCATACTCAAGCCTCGGCTCCCAATCCCTGTTTCATTAAAGCATCGTTTGAAAACAGGGGCAACTGGCCAACTCTGGACTTGATTGGCGCTGGTTCATGCCATACTAGCTCGCGCCTGCAAAAAAACACCGGCATGATTACGCTCAATGGCCACGACCTTTCCGTTGCAGAGGTTTGGCAAGTGGCCGCGCTGCAATCGCCTTGCGGCCTGGCAGCCGAAGCACGTCCGCTCATTCAACGCAGCCGTAAATTGGTTGAAACTGTGGCTGCGCAACCTCGCGCCATTTATGGAATCAACACCGGCTTCGGTCCGCTGAGCGGCTTTCGCATCTCGAATGAGGAACTCGGGCAGCACCAGATCAACCTGCTCCATCACCTCTTCGTCGGGCAGGGGCCTTTGTTCACGCCGTCGGAGACGCGCGCCATCATGCTCGCGCGCGCCAACGCACTGGCCCGCGGCTATTCCGGCATCCGTGAAGAATTGATCGAGCTTCTGCTCGCTGCATTGAACCGCGGCGTGTTGCCGGAAATTCCCAGTGAAGGTTCCGTCGGCGCAAGCGGCGATCTCGTGCCGCTGGCGCACATGAGCGGATTGCTCGTGGGTCTCGGCTACGCGCGCGTCAATGGCCAGCGTCTTCCCGCCGCCGATGCGTTGCGCCAGGCCGGCCTCGCGCCCATCGTCCTCCAGTGCAAGGAAGGCCTCGCGCTCGTGAACGGCACGTCGGTGATGACCGGGCTGGCGGCGCTCGCAGTCCACGAAGGGCATCGTCTGTTGCGTTGGATGGAACTGCTCACCGCGTGTTTGTTCCAGGCGTTAAGCGGCGAGCCGGAGGTGCTTTGCGAGCAGGCGCAAAAGGCGCGCGGCTTTCGCGGGCAGTCTCTTTCTGCACGGCGCATCAGCAATTCGCTGCGCACGCATCCCGACTTCGCGCGGCGCATCGACGAGCATCAATGGGGCACGCGCCCCAAGCCCGTCGATCCCGGCGCGGAGATTCAAGACCCGTACTCGTTGCGTTGCGCGCCACAGATTCTTGGCGCGTTCCAGGAAGCGCACTGGCACATCGAGCAAGTTGTCACACGCGAGTTGAATGCCAGCACGGACAATCCACTGATCTTCCCTGATACCGAGATGGTGATTCATTGCGGCAACTTCTATGGCCAGCAGGTCTCGATGGTGAGTGACTATTTGCGCATCGGTTTAATCAAGCTCGCGCTGCTGGCCGATCGCCAAATCGAGCGATTGGTGAACTGGCGCTACAGCCGCGGACTACCGCCCTTGCTCGCGGGCGGCGCGCCGGGACTCAACTCCGGTTTGGCCGGCGCTCAGCTTCTCGCCACTTCACTCGCGGCCGAAGCGCGACTGCTCGGCACGGCAGCCTCAATTCAAACCATTTCCACCAACGCCAACAATCAGGACGTGGTGAGTATGGGCTGCACGGCGGCGAAAATGACTCGCACGGCGTTGCCACTGCTTTGGAAACTCGTCGGCATTGAAGCCATCACGCTTGCTCAGGCAGCGGACATGCGCGGGCGCGAAGGCGTGATGGGCGGCGACTATCAAAAACTCTACGACATGGTTCGCAGCGTTTCTCCCACGTTGCAGCAGGACCGTCCGCTCAGTGAAGAGATTGCGCGCGTGACCGCGTTGTTGCAAACCGAGGAAGTTCAACAGCAGTGTCTCGGACCAGCCCAGAACGATGAAGCTGACTGACGCAGATGTATTGATTATTGGCGCAGGTCCCGCTGGCTCGGCTGCGGCTTCCATGTTGCACAGGGAAGGTTTTAATGTGCTGGTCGTCGAGAAACAAATCTTCCCGCGGTTCGTTATTGGAGAGAGTCTGCTGCCGTACTGCATGGATCTGCTGCAAGAAGCGGGCTTGCTCGAAGCGGCAGAGTCGCAAGGCTTCATTCACAAATGCGGCGCGGTTTTTCTGCAAGGCGATCAGACCTGCAACTTCGATTTCTCGAACCAGTTCACACTCGGCTGGAAGTACACTTACCAGGTCCCGCGCGCGGATTTCGACAAGGCGCTGGCGGATGCCGTGGCGGCGCGTGGCGTGCCGATTCTTTACGGCCACGGCGTAACGGCGGCGCGCTTCGACGATTCCGGCGCGACAGTGACGCTCGCGCAGCCTGACGGAACGAGCCGTGATGTGCGGGCGCGATTTGTTCTCGATTGCAGCGGCTTCGGGCGCGTCTTGCCGCGGTTACTGGACCTCGAACGACCGTCGCACTTTCCGGTGCGTGAAGCGCTGTTCACGCACGTTACGGGAGATCGCCGCCCCGAAGGTCGCGAAGAAGGAAAAATCTGGGCCTGCACTCACCCCGAGGGCGCGTGGCTTTGGATCATTCCGTTCTCGAATGGGCACACGAGCGTGGGCGCGGTCGGCACGCCGGAATTTTTTGCGGCGTATCCTTCTGATCCCGCGGAACGCTTGCGCGCCATTATTGCTTCCGATCCAAACGCCGGCCCTCGATTGGCAGGCGCAGAATTTGTTTTCTCCCCGCAACGCATCGCTGGTTACGCCTGCGCCGTGAAACAACTTTTTGGTCCCCGTTACGCGCTCGTGGGAAATGCCACCGAATTCCTTGATCCCATTTTCAGTTCGGGTGTGACGCTCGCGCTGGCTTCCGCAAATCGCGCGGCGAAAACACTCACGCGCCATTTGCGCGGCGAAGCAGTGGACTGGCAAACCGACTACGCCGACTACGTCATGCAGGGCATCAACACGTTTCGCGCCTATGTGTCCGCGTGGTACGATGGCACGCTGCACGGAATCTTTTTTGCCGCCGGCGCGAACCGCGACATCATGCGGCAGGTTTGTTCGGTGCTCGCCGGTTATGTGTGGGACTTGTCGAACCCGTACGTGTCGCAGCCGGAGCGCGCCCTGCCGCTGCTCTCGAAAATCGTCACCGCGCGTGCCAAAGCCACGACCGTGACGGCCAACGGATGAACACCCATTGCGGAGGATGCATCCGGCATATACCACCGAATATTCGAGTGGGTAGGGCAACGATGTCCCCATCGCGCCGGGGTAAGGCGCAGGCCGTCGGTGCGCGCTTCTTGACGCCGTGGCTCGGCGCGATGAGGACATCGTCGCCATGCTATCCTGGGTCCCGTCAATTTGGTGGTGCTGTCACCGCATGAACTTCTTCGCCACGGATTCCAAAACCGCTTACGACGCAAAGGCTGAAGCGCAGCGCATCGCGTATGCGCCGGTCGCGTTCCAGGCCTGCCGCGTCCTGCGCGACTCCGGGATTTTGGAACTCGTGCAGCAAAGCCGCGGGCAAGGCATGACGCTCGCCGAGATCGTGCCGAAAACAAATCTGTCGCGCTATGCCGTGAAAGTCCTGATGGAAGCCGGGCTGGGCATCGGGGTCTTTTGCCTCAACGACGAACGTTTCACGCTGACGAAACTTGGCTACTTCCTCCTGCGCGATCCGATGACGCGCATCAACATGGACGTGGTCCATCACGTCTTTTACCGCGGCATGTTCGACCTCGATAAATCACTCGAACAAGGAAAGCCCGCCGGCCTGAAAACTCTCGGCGATTGGAAGACTCTCTACGAAGGTTTGTCGCAGTTCCCGCCGGCAGAGCGCGAGAGCTGGCTGGCGTGGGACCATTATTATTCGGACGCGGCGTTTCCGGTGGCGCTGCCGTTGGTGTTCAAAGACAAGCCAAAGCGTTTGCTCGACATCGGAGGGAACACCGGCAAGTGGGCGATTCAATGCGCGAAGTTCGATCCGAACGTGCGCGTCACCATCGCCGATCTGCCGCAGCAGATTGAACTGGCGCGGCCCATCATTCAGCAGAGTGGCGCGGCAGACCGAATTGATTTCTTCGCGATCGACCTGCTCGACGAATCACAGTCGTTGCCTGAAGGCTACGATGTGATCTGGATGAGCCAGTTCCTCGATTGCTTTTCTGAGGAACAGATCGTTTCCATCCTGCGCCGTGCCGCCGCCGCGATGAGTCCCGACAGCACACTCTGCATTCTCGAACTGCTCTGGGACCGCCAACCGAACGAGACCGCCGCGTTCTGCCTGCAACAGACTTCGCTTTATTTCGCCTGCCTCGCCAATGGCAACAGTCAGATGTATCACTCCGCTGATTTGCTGCGGTGTCTTAACGAAAGCGGACTTAAGGTCGTCGAAGACCAAAATGAAGTGGGGCTGTATCACACTTTGCTCAAGTGTCGGAAAGCCTGAGTTTCACTTAACAGCCAGCTCCCGCGGGTCCTCATCCTTCAATCCATACTTCATCGCGAAGCGGAGCAGGCCGACGCTGTAGGGCGCAGTGGAAGCGGCGCCGCTGAAGATTCGGCCGAGGTGTTTGTTGATGTGCGAGAAAGTCAGCTTCACCAGCAGCGTGTTGCGCAACATTTCGCCGACGCGGAAGCAGGTGAACAAGCGTCCATTGTAAAAGTATTCCACGATCTCGTGCCACGTTTCGAGATGGTGAATCACATGCCGCTCGTACTGCTGAAACGCTTCCGGCCTCCCATCGAGAATCGCCTGGGCCAAGTCCATCGCGCCGTGCATTCCAATGAACAGTCCGCTGGAAAAAACCGGATCGATGAATCCAGCCGAGTCGCCCACCAGCGCCCAGCCATCGCCGACAACGCGCGAGGAGACGAGTTGGTAATTTGTGTATTCCATCACGGGTGTGACTCGCTTCGCGTCGCCGGCCACTGTGCTCAGCACCGAATCCTGCTTCAGCAAATTGTCGTAGCACTCCTCTTTCGTCGTTCCAAACTTCGGCAGGTGTTCCGAGCCAATCACCATTCCGACTGACACGCGGCCCGGCAACGGAATGCGCCAGCTCCAGCCGTGGTCGAGCCGCGTCGTGTGAACATGGCCTTCGTGATCCAGATGCGTCCGGTCCACGTGGGCAAACAGCGCCGTGTCCTTGCGCGGGCCAAAGCGGCTGGCGATCTCCAGCAAGTTGGGCAACAGCCGCACGCGTCCCGTCGCGTCCACGATCAAATCCGGCGGCTCGGCAAAGAAGTCCCGCGTAGCCTCCAATGTTTCGCGGTTCAACTGCACACGGTCCGTGCCATCGACGCGTTCCACGGCTGCGGACAACTCGAAGATTCTCGCGCCCGCCCGCCGCGCCGCGCCGAGCAGCGTGTCGTCAAATTTGTCGCGCGGAACATTGTAGGCGTAGCGAGCGACGTTCGGTCCGCGAAGCTGCTCGAAGAAGAACGAGAAGTTCACCTCGTCGCTCATGTTGAACGTGGCGCCCGGCTTGAACGTGCTGAAGCTGCGAACCTCATCTTCCACTCCCAGCATTCGCAGCATCGGGATAATTGCCGGCACGAGCGACTCTCCGACAATGAGTGCCGCGCGTTTGGGACGATGCAGAATCGCCACGCGCACGCCGGCACGGGCGAGCAACACAGCGAGCGTGCTCGCCACCGGACCGCTCCCGAGAACTGCCACTGAACGTATCCTGCCCGTTCGCTTCACAGGACCGTTTCCATTACGAGTGCGTGAGAATAAGCACGAGCGCGACACTCACCGCCGCCAGGACGCCAAGGGAAATCCAAACCAGGCGCAGCCCGGTTCTTTGGTGCGGTACGGTGCCGAACAGAAGCGTCAAGCCCACCAGCAGGGAAATGCCGGCCAATGCTGCAACGCCCGCGGCGCTCCAGAAGAGGGGAGTCAGGTTTGAAAATTGTCCCATCGCATAGGAATATCTGTCCCGCCAAAAGAGCTACAAGGTTTGGCGCTGAATGTCGAGCGGTGTCGCCGTGATGACCAGGATTGATATGTAAACAGAACTTGGCTGACGCGCCTTGTTGAAGACCCAAAGCGGCAATTGCCGATAGCGCGCAAATGTTTTGAGTGTAACTTGGACGCCGGAGGTTATGAAAGTCGTTGTTCAACTCGCGCTGGCCGCCTGCGCGTGTCTCCTGGCCGGATGCTATGGCTTCCGCCCGTCCTCTGGCGGCGGACAAATTTCTGGAAACGTTTCGCGAAGCATAAACGCGAACGACGTGGCGCTGCCACCTGGTTATCGGATTGAACCGATTGCGCGCGGGCTGACTTTTCCCACTAGCGCGACGTTCGACGAGCGAGGCGCGCTGTTCATTGTCGAGTCCGGCTATTGCTACGGCGAAGTGTGGACCACGCCACGGCTGCTCCGCGTGGAAACGAATGGAGCCGTCTCGGTCATCGCAAGCGCTGGACGCAATGGGCCCTGGACCGGCGTGGCATTTCACGACGGCGCGTTTTTCGTCGCGGAAGGCGGCGCTTTGGAAGGTGGAAAAATTCTACGTATCACACGCGATGGGAAAATCACGGCCATCGTCGATGGCCTTCCGAGCTTTGGCGATCATCATACGGATGGGCCGGCTGTCAGCCCGGACGGGTGGATTTATTTCGGGCAGGGCACGGCGAGCAACTCAGGTGTCGTGGGCGAAGACAGCGCGAAGTTTGGTTGGTTGAAACGGCGGCCCGACTTTCATGATGTTCCGGGCGCGGACATCATGCTCGCCGGCGAGAATTTCGAAACGAAGGACGTGGTGGGCACGGAATCACGCCGGAAGGTGAAGACGGGCGCGTTCGTTCCGTTTGGCACCACCACGCAGCCGAACCAGATCATCAAGGGCCGGGTAAAGTGCAGCGGCGGCGTGTTGCGCGTGCGGCCCGATGGATCGGATTTGCAACTCGTCGCGTGGGGTTTTCGGAATCCATTCGGCCTCGCGTTCGCCCAGGACGGCCAATGTTACGTCACGGACAATGGCTACGACGATCGCGGCAGCCGTCCGGTGTGGGGTTCGCCGGAAGTACTGTGGAAACTGCAATCGGGCGCGTGGTACGGCTGGCCGGATTTTTCCGCCGGAGAGCCGGTGAACACGGAGCATTTCGATCCGCCCGGCAAACTGCGCCCGAAATTTATCCTCGCAAAACATCCGAACGCGCCGCCGAAACCAGTGACGACCTTCGCCGTGCATTCATCGGCTGATGGCCTCGATTTTTCGCGCAGTGACCGCTTTGGCCATGTGGGCCAGGCTTTCGTCGCGTTGCTCGGCGATGAATCGCCCGCCACCGGCAAGTCGTTGGAGCCGGTCGGTTTCAAAATCGTGCGCGTCGATGTTCGCACCGGCATCGTGCAGGATTTTGCCGTGAACCGCGGACGTGTGAATGGGCCGGCGTCAAAGCTTCGCCGGGGCGGATTGGAGCGGCCGGTTTCCGTGCGATTCAATCCGGGTGGAGACGAACTGGTGGTGGTGGATTTCGGAATCATTCGCCACGACAAAACGGGCGCGCACCCGGAACAGGGAACGGGAGTGATTTGGAGAATCGCTCGTGTGCCATAGGAGGGCTGATGAAAAAGCATCGAGTGCTGCTGGCGGCGGTCGCGATTCTGGCCGTTGCCATCATCGGGTGCAGTTCTGCCCGGCGTGGTGAAGCGATTGGCCGCCCCGTGCAAGTCTCATCGCCGGAAATTCAGCGCGGCCAGATCGTTTTTCAACAGCATTGCCATCGCTGTCATCCCGGCGGCGAGGGCGGGCTTGGTCCTTCATTGAACAACAAGCCCGTGCCGAGTTTTCTGATGAAGACGCAAGTGCGGGCCGGTCTCGGTGCGATGCCGGAATTCGACAAGCATGAAATCAGTCCTGACGAACTGGACGACCTGATGCGCTACATAATCTTCCTGCGTCGGGCGCGTTGAGGACTGGCCTGGACGCCATTGAGTGCAATTAAGTTCGGGACATCATTTTGGCTGCTTCGCATTGGATGCAGCTGGTGGTGGACGAACAGCAAACAACCGCGTCTTGAACGCGCTTCGGATTACAAGCTTGCTGATGTCAGCGAGTCCCGCTCAATTTATGCCGCTATGACGACATCGATTCTCCGAAACGTTCTCGCCGTTTTCATTTTCACGTCGCCTTGTGTTCTTCAGGCCCAGTCGGACGCGCATTCCGCCGTGATACCAGTGCCGCGCGGTTTGGAAACGAATTGGCTGAAGCGCGCCAAGCTGCTCGACGAACGCGTCAAGGACACCGCCGACACGCAAGTGCTCTTCATCGGCGACTCGATCACGCAGGGATGGGAAGGCCCGCTGGGCGGATCCAACGTGTGGAAAAAGTATTACGCGCCGCGCAAGGCCGTGAACCTCGGCATTGGCGGAGACCGCACCCAACACGTGCTCTGGCGTTTGGAGAAGGCGCCGCTCGAAAATGTGAAACCGAAAACCGCCGTCGTGATGATCGGCACGAACAACTCCAATGGTGAAGACAACACGCCCGGACAAATCGTCGAAGGCATCGAAGCCATCGTGAAAAAACTTCGAGAACGTTTGCCGAACACGAAGATTCTTCTGCTCGCGATTTTCCCGCGCGGCGAGAATTTCAACGTGCAGCGCGGCAAGCTCACGCAAATCAACCAGGTGCTCATGAAGCTCCACGACGGCCAGAACGTTCACTTCCTCGACATCGGCCATCGTTTCCTGAACAGCGATGGTATCCTGCCGGGCGAGATCATGCCCGACTACCTGCACCTCTCCGAGAAGGGGTATCAAATCTGGGCAGAGGCGATTGAGCCGAAGTTGTCGGAATTGCTGGGCGAGAGAAAGTAGCCGCTCGCGGCTCCAGCGCTCAGTGCGGCACGCCACACGCACAGGCCACGCGCGCGTTCGCGGGGAAATTCTGTTCGGCGGGATTATAATTCAGATACGGCCCCAGCCAGCGCTCGACTTCGTGCAGTGGCATTCCTTTGCGCACGTGGTAATCGATCACCTGGTCGCGGCCGAGTTTACCGACGGCGAAGTATTTTGACTCAGGATGCGCGAAGTAGAGTCCGCTGACGCTGCTGCCGGGCCACATCGCAAAGCTTTCGGTCAGCTTGATCCCGGTCTTGCGCTCCACGTCGAGCAACTGCCAGAGGGTTTGTTTTTCGGTGTGATCGGGGCAGGCCGGGTAGCCCGCCGCCGGGCGGATGCCGCGATATTTCTCCTCGATCAAGTCGTCGGTGCCAAGGTTCTCGCTTCCGCCGAAGCCCCATTCTTCGCGCGCGCGTTTGTGCAGGTATTCCGCAAACGCCTCCGCCAGCCGGTCGGCAAGCGCTTCGGCCATGATGGCGTTGTAGTCATCGTGCTCTGCTTTGAACTTCTTCACCAGCTCATCCAGGCCAATGCCGCTCGTGACCGCAAAAGCGCCGATGTGGTCGGGCAGACCAGTGGACTTCGGCGCGATGAAATCGGCAAGGCACCAATTCGGCGAACCATCTGTTTTCTCCATTTGCTGACGGAGGAAATGGAATTTGGCGGAAACCCTCTGCCGTGTCTGATCGCTATAGAGTTCCACGTCGTCGCCGACTGAACTTGCCGAAAAGAAACCGTAAACGGCGCGCGCTGCAATCAGTTTCCCGCTCACCATCTTTTCGAGCAACGCCCGCGCGTCCGCAAAAAGTTTTCGTGCTTCTTCGCCGTGCTTCTCGTGTTGGAGAATGGACGGGTAGCGGCCACGCAGTTCCCATGTGTGGAAGAACGGCGACCAGTCGATGAACGGCACGAGCTCCGCCAGCGGAAAGTCTTCGAGCGCGCGCGAACCAAGGAATTCCGGCTGCGGAATATCCGTGTGGTTCCAGTCGAGCCTGGGCGCGTGGTGTCGCGCATCTTCGATGCCGATCAGTTTCGCTTGTTGGCCGGCATGGGTGGAACGCACGCGATCGTAGTCGGTACGAAGCTGCTGTACGAAGGCAGGCTTGAGTTCCGCGCTAATCAAACTGCTGACCACTGGCACGGCGCGGCTGGCATCCAGCACGTGGACAACCGGCTCGCTGTAGTTGGGTGAAATCTTCACCGCCGTGTGCGCCCGGCTTGTGGTCGCGCCGCCGATGAGCAGCGGCAATTTGAATCCTTGCCGCTCCATTTCACGCGCGACGTGCTGCATTTCATCGAGAGACGGCGTGATGAGTCCGCTCAGGCCGATGACATCGACCTTCTCCTTCTTAGCCGTCTCCAGAATTTTTTCGCACGGCACCATCACACCGAGATCGATGACCTCGTAGTTGTTACAGCCGAGCACCACGCCCACGATGTTTTTGCCGATGTCATGAACGTCGCCCTTCACCGTGGCCATCAGCACTTTGCCTTGCGCCTGGACGGCGCGGCCCGCGGCCTTAGACGCTTCCTTTTCGGCCTCCATGAACGGCGTCAGATAGGCGACAGACTTTTTCATCACGCGCGCGGACTTGACGACCTGCGGGAGAAACATTTTACCCGCGCCAAACAAATCACCGACGACGTTCATGCCATCCATCAATGGCCCCTCAATGACGAGCAGCGGCTTGCCGTACTTCACGCGGGCTTCTTCGGTGTCTTCATTGACGTGCGCGTCGATGCCCTTGACGAGCGCGTGCTTGAGACGTTCTTCGACCGGGAGACTGCGCCAGGCTTCGTCGGCCTTCGCTTCGGCCGCTCCGCCGCTCGTTTTCTTTTTCAGTTCCTCGCCGAATGCGACGAGCCGCTCGGTCGCATCGGGCCGGCGATTGAGCAACACATCTTCGACGAGTTCGAGCAGGTCTTTGGGAATCTCCTCGTACACTTCCAACATGCCGGCGTTGACGATTCCCATGTCGAGCCCGGCGCGAATCGCGTGAAAGAGAAACGCGCTGTGCATCGCTTCGCGGACATGATTGTTTCCCCGGAAGCTGAAGCTGATGTTCGAGATGCCGCCACTGACTTTTGCGTGCGGCAGGTTCTCTTTAATCCATTTCGTCGCGCGAATGAAATCGACGGCGTAATTGTTGTGCTCCTCGATGCCGGTCGCAACAGTCAGAATGTTCGGATCGAAAATGATGTCCTGCGGCGGAAGCCCGACTTTGTTAACGAGCAATTCGTAGCTGCGTTTGCAAATCTCGGTTTTGCGTTCGAACGAATCCGCCTGGCCTTTCTCATCGAAGGCCATGACTACAACGGCAGCGCCATAGCGCCGCACCAACGTCGCTTGTTCGAGAAACTTCGCTTCGCCTTCCTTGAGCGAGATCGAGTTCACGATGCCTTTGCCCTGGAGGCAGCGCAGGCCCGCTTCGAGCACCGTCCACTTGGACGAGTCGATCATGATGGGCACCTTCGCGATGTCCGGCTCGGCCGCGACGAGATTCACGAACTTCGTCATCGCGGCAACGCCGTCGAGCATCCCTTCGTCCATGTTGATGTCGATGATCTGTGCGCCGTTCTCGACCTGCTGTTTCGCAACGGCGAGCGCTTCGTCGTATTGCCCGCCCAGAATCAGCTTCGCAAACCTCGGCGAGCCGGTGACGTTCGTGCGTTCGCCGATGTTGATGAAATTCATCTGCGGCGTTTGCACGAACGCTTCCATTCCACTGAGTCGCAAGAACGGCTCGACGCTTGGCGCTTGCCGTGGCGCAATGCTCCGGACCGCATCAGAGATCGCCTTGATGTGCTCCGGTGTCGTTCCGCAGCAGCCGCCAACCACATTCAGAAAACCTGCTTCTGCCCACTCGCGCAGCTTTGGGGCAAGTGTTTCCGGCGTTTCTGGAAATCCCGTCTCCGACAATGGATCGGGCAGCCCTGCATTCGGATAAAAGCACGTGTGAGTCGGCGCGATGTGAACCAGTTCCTCGACGAACGGACGCATCTCGGCCGGACCAAGCGCGCAATTCAAACCAACAGTCAGCGGACTCACGTGCGCGACTGAATTCCAGAAGGCCTCGACCGTTTGCCCGGTCAGTGTGCGGCCGGAGCGATCGGTGATCGTGCCGGAAATCATGATTGGCAGGCGAGTGTTGCGTGCCGCGAACACTTCCTGAACAGCGAAGAGCGCCGCCTTCGCGTTCAATGTGTCGAAGATTGTTTCCACCAGCAACACGTCCACGCCGCCGTCGATGAGCGCTTCGACCTGCTCGCGGTACGCCTGGCGAAGTTGCTCGAAGTTCACTGAACGAAAACCGGCGTCGTTCACCTCCGGTGAAAGGCTTGCCGTCACGGGCATCGGCCCGATGGCGCCGGCGACAAACCTGGGCTGGCCCGTTTTGTTCGCGACTTCATCCGCCGCCTTTCGCGCCAGCCGGGCCGCTGCTGCATTCAATTCCCGCGCGACCTCCCGCAACGTCGTATCGTTGATCACTTCATCGAAGAACGCCTGGTCCTTGCGGCCATCGCGATGTTTGAAAAGAAAGTCGTGCTGGCCAATCGTCGTGGCCGAGAACGTATTCGTCTCGATGATGTCCGCGCCGGCCTCGAGGTACTGGCGGTGAATCTCTTCGATGATCTGTGGCTGAGTAAGTTGGAGCAGTTCGTTATTGCCCTTGAGGTCTTTGCCTTTCCAATCGCGAAAGCGCGTCCCGCGAAACGCCGCCTCATCCAGCTTGTGGCGCTGGATAACCGTGCCCATCGCGCCGTCGATGATGACGATGCGTTGCTTCAGCAAGGCTTTGAGTCCCGACACGTCGGGATTGTTAGACTGATGGCTCATCAAGTGCCGGTATTCTGCCCTTCAAATTGAATAAATCAAGGCATCTTGATGCGAAGATATGTTAGATGTACGATTGACGAGCAACGGAACGCCGCCTTTGTTGACGCGCATGGGCGCAAAGGATTGGCTGGTGGAGAAAACCGGGACGGCGATGCTGAACCAGTCGGTGTTGAAGCCGTACGGCACGCTGACCAAACTCAAACTCGACACGGCGGCCCGTTCCATCGAAGCGGAGGTGGAACTGAATGGCGAAACGCAGCCGGTGCGCATTCAGATTCACGAGTATGAGTTGCTGGAAGAGGGCGACCGCTTGTTCTTCATTATCAAAAAAGTCAGCACGTCACGCGACTGGCTGACCGCCCTGGCGCGAGACTTTGCCGTGGGCAAAAAGTTCGAAGTGCCGGCTGCAGCGAGAAGATATTTGCCGATGATTCTTTGACCACGCCGAACGAATAGAGCAATCACCGTTGTTTGAACGCTCGAAGAAGAGCCAGTCCACAGGCGAGAACGAGGAGCGAGAGAATCACCAGCCCGGCGCCAGCGAGAAATCCCGCTCGGTTCCTGTTTTGCGGAGTGATTGGCACAGGAGAACGCGGCGAATTCCCGACCAGCGCAGAGTTAGTACTTTCGACACTGCGTTCCCTGGCGGCAGCGCCCAAAGCAGCCGCTTCCGCACTGAACTGTGGTGGAGAGAAGATTGCGAGCGTCATCAGAACTATTCCAGCAATCTGACGCAGTCCTCGCGAAACTTTTCCGGGATCAGCGGACATTCCCGGAAGTGTTTCCGGCCTCGGAGATTTCGGCAAGCTCGCGCCGTCTGGTCCTATTTTCAGGTGTTTGGCAGGTGGCCCTGAGGCTGGGCCGGATATTTCCCTTGATGACAAACAGGGTTGCCCCCGGTTTCGCGAACAGCAATTCGGGTGTTCCATTCTGGGCGACTCGGAAAAATATTTACGCCCGAGATGTTGTCGCCGTAAACCAACAAGAGTTATGAAGAAAACCGCCCCTGCCAGTGGTTCACCTGCCGCTATCCTTGAAAGCGAGCCCAATGGGCCCGCGCGCAAAACAAAGAATCGCGTCGCCGAGATGGAACGTTTGCGGCGTGAGGACGCCAACGGGCACTCGGACCCGAATCAAAATGAAATTCTCCGCGCATTGACGGCCCTGAAAAAGGGCCATTTTACTGAACGCTTGCCACTGCACTGGAGCGGAGTGTCGGGCAAGATCGCGGACGTGTTCAACGAGCTTGCGGAACTGATGGAGCATTCGACGCAGGAACTCAGCCGCATCAGCCGCGTGGTGGGCCGCGAAGGAAAGTTGAACGAGCGGTTGCCGCGCAGCGAGGCGGTTGGAGATTGGGCGCGGCGCATCGAGTCGGTGAACACGTTGATCGATTCGCTGGTGTTGCCGGTGAGCGAGACGGCGCGTGTGATTGGCGCCGTGGCAAAAGGTGATTTGTCGCAAACGATGTCGCTGGAAATCGAAGGACGCAAACTGGAAGGCGAATTCCTGCGCACGGCCAAAACGGTGAATACGATGGTGGACCAGCTTGGCGCGTTCGCCTCGGAAGTTACGCGCGTGGCCCGCGAGGTGGGCACGGAAGGAAAACTGGGTGGCCAGGCGAAGGTGAAAGGCGTTTCCGGCACGTGGAAGGATTTGACGGACAACGTGAACCTGATGGCGGCAAATCTTACGTCGCAGGTGCGTAACATCGCGACCGTGACGACGGCGGTAGCCAATGGTGACTTGACCAAGAAGATCACCGTGGACGTGAAAGGCGAGTTCCTTGAATTGAAGGACACGATCAACACGATGGTGGACCAGCTTCGTTCCTTTGCATCTGAAGTAACGCGCGTGGCTCGCGAAGTGGGCACGGAAGGAATCCTCGGCGGTCAGGCGAAAGTGGAAGGCGTGTCGGGCACTTGGAAGGACTTGACCGACTCGGTGAATTTCATGGCGTCAAACCTCACGGCGCAGGTGCGTAACATCGCGACTGTGACGACGGCAGTGGCGAACGGCGATCTCTCCAAGAAAATCACGGTCAACGTCAAAGGCGAAATCCTCGAACTTAAAATCACTATCAACACGATGGTGGACCAGCTTTCGTCGTTTGCGTCGGAAGTGACGCGCGTGGCGCGCGAAGTGGGCACTGAAGGAAAGCTCGGTGGCCAGGCGGATGTACGCGGTGTGGCCGGCACCTGGAAGGACCTTACTGACAACGTGAATTCGATGGCGTCGAACCTGACGGTGCAGTTGCGCGACATGTCGAAGGTGGCGACGGCCATCGCGACGGGTGACTTGACGCAGAAGATCACGGTCGATGCGCGCGGCGAAATTCTCCA